>Ga0214917_10001002_pt1 | contig 36999 bp, 38 predicted proteins | sample LL_1208_BB_MetaG_FD_177983 | JGI IMG/M metagenome (GOLD analysis project Ga0214917, IMG submission 177983) | Freshwater microbial communities from Lake Lanier, Atlanta, Georgia, United States - LL_1208_BB | ecosystem: Environmental > Aquatic > Freshwater > Lake | place: USA: Georgia | collected... | reverse complement strand
AGATCCATCTTCAAATCCATACCTAGCATTCGCTGCAATGTTGATGGCAGGACTTGATGGAATTCAAAACAAGATCGAACCACCAAAGCCAGTAGACAAGGATCTCTACGAACTAGAGGGAGCAGAAGCTGCTGCTATCCCACAAGTTCCAGGTTCACTAGAAGCCGTTCTTAATAATCTTGAAGAAGATCATGAGTTCTTACTTAAAGGTGGAGTATTTACTAAAGACCTCATCGAGACATGGATTGCGTTTAAGCGCACACAAGAAGTTGATTATGTTCGCTTACGTCCACACCCAGCAGAGTTCGAGCTTTATTACGATCTCTAAAAATTCTAAAAACAAAAACCCCGCTGCTTATGTAGCGGGGTTTTTGCTATTGTTCATAACATGATCCGACTCGGTGCATTTTTAGGAAAATTTATCAAGACAGAGAGCACAAGTGGTGTCGCCTTACTCTTAGCTTGCGCAGTAGCGCTCTTCTTTGCCAATTCCCCATTTTATTCCACCTACGAGTCTGTTTTTTCGCCTGTTCATTCATTCATTAATGAAGGGTTAATGGCTATCTTTTTCTTTCTCGTTGGTCTTGAAATAAAAAGGGAGTTTGCGGACGGAAACTTCAAGAATCCAAAAAATGCTGCGCTGCCTGTCATTGCAGCACTTGGTGGAATGGCGTTACCCGCTCTTATATTCAGTTTTTTCAATGCTGGGCAAACATCTGCACATGCATGGGCTATAGCAATGCCAACAGATATTGCTCTCGCCTTGGGTGCATTGGCGTTACTCGGTTCGAGAATTGATTCATCGCTAAAAATATTTCTTCTCACTCTCGCTATCGCAGATGACCTCTTTTCAATAATTATTTTGGGGATTTTTTACTCTTCGGGCATCAGTGCAATCAAAATTGCCTCGACAATTGGTGCGGTATTACTCGCACTTGCTATTCCCAGTGGAAAAAAAATTACAACAACGAAATTAATTGATTGGATTCATCCCTACAGCGCATTTGCGATCATTCCGCTCTTTGCCTTAGCCAACATCGGAGTACGAATCGATTTTTCTTCACTAGGCCAAACAATTTCATCACCGATAGCAACTGGGCTGATTGCGGGTCGCGTACTTGGCAAAATAATTGGAATTACGCTCTTTGCGTGGTTGGCGACTCAATTTAAAGTTGCTATCAAGCCATCGAGCTTGAGTTTCAAAGAAATAGCAGGTGCAGGAGCACTCGCGGGCATGGGACTTACAGTTTCTCTCTTTATTGCCGATCTTGCCTTAACTGCTCAAACAGATTTAGCTCAAGTCAAAGTTGGTTTAATAATCGCGGCGCTACTTTCAGCCATATTAGGAATTTCAATCCTTAAAAGGTACTCATTAAAAAACGACTAATTTTCTTGTATTGATATTTGTTTTCTTCCAAATATGACTCGGGTGATTACTCCCACAACCATGGCGAGAATTACTCCGATATTTGCAAAAGCCCATTCGCCTTCCTTGCCACCAATTGTTCCTAGGAAATATCCCTGCCAACTGAGCCAAGATGCAAAGGTATTTGTAACGAAACCCCAACCAACTATCGTTGCAACACAAACGGAAACAATTGATGACCAATTCACTGATCCATATCGACCGGAAGGAGTGAATAAATCCGCCTCGTGATAACTCTTCTTGCGCATTAGAACATCTGTAACAAAAATCGCACTCCATGCAGCTATAGGTACACCAAGAGTTATCAGAAATCCCTGAAACGGAACAAAGAAATTATCTGCTATCCATACTATGTATATCGTTCCAAATAGCATCAGGATCCCGTCAACGCTAGCGGCAACATGGCGCTTAATTGGTACACCTAAACTAACGAGTGTTAAGCCAGATGAGTACAAATCCAATATTGCTCCCCCGACTAAACCGAGAATTGCTACAAGTGAAAAAATTACTAAATACCACGTCGGCAATAATGTGGTAAGCGCACCGATTGGATCTAATGCAATAGCAGCTGATAATTCTTGATCACTAGCTGACAAAGCCGCTCCGTAAATAACCAAAAGTATCGGCACAAGGGATGCGCCCAAGACTGTCCATCCAATAACTGCCGAACTCTTTACGGTTCGAGGCAAATAGCGTGAATAATCTGCCGCAGCATTAACCCATCCAAGACCAATTCCAGTTATGCCGAAAATTAAGGCGCCGATAAAACCTTGGATTGAGCCCGATGGCTTATCAAAGACCGCGCTCCAGTTCACATTATCCACCGTCAACACAATGTAACCAAAAGTTAAGACAACCGTTACAAGAGTTAAATATTTTTGTAATTTCATGATTATTGAAAATCCAAGCACTCCCCCGACGAGAGTCAAGGAAACAGCAATAAAAAATCCGATAATCATGGCAACGTTTCTATCTACATGGCCCACTCGTTGAAAAACAGTTCCGGTTGCAAGGGTTGCTAAGGAAACCAATACGGTTTCCCATCCAACAAAGAGCAAATAAGAGAGAAAACCAGGAAGTAAATTTCCCTTTATCCCAAACGCCGCCCGCGAGAGAACCATCGTTGTGCCATTGGATTTCTTTCCGGCGAGTGAACTAAATCCAACTATGAGAAATGAGAGAACTGTTCCGACAACAGCTGCCAATGTTGCCTGCCAAAATGAAATCCCGAATCCGAGAAAGAAGGATCCATACGAAAGTGCCAACAAAGAAACATTTGCTCCACACCATGGCCAAAAAAGATCTCGAGCTTTTCCATGCCGTTCATTCTCGGCAATGAGATTCGTTGAATTTAATTCGTAAACTGGCATATTTAAATTAATCCAAGAAGAAATCGAGTAAGAAATCCTTTGTTCCCGGTGTGACCGAATATTTCTCAAGGTCGGTTATTCCTTCACTAGCAAGAACCATGTCATCAACAAAGAAATTACCAGTGCACTCTTTGGCGTCGCGATTAAAGATGATGTGTGCTGCATCGGCCAGAATCTCTGGCTTTCGGCCCGCTAACGCATCGATACCTGGAATCATCTGAAGGGCTGCCGTATCAATTACGGTGCGAGGCCACAGAGCGTTTACAGCAATGCCGTCTCGTTTGAACTCTTCTGCCATTCCCAAAACACACATACTCATTCCGTATTTTGCCATCGTGTAGGCAACGTGATTTTTAAACCATATTGCCTTCATAGAGAGAGGTGGTGAAAGATTGAGGATGTGTGGATTTCTACCTTTTTCGGCAGATTTGCGTAAGTGCGGAAGTGCCGCTTGTGAAGTTAAGAAAGTGCCGCGCACATTAACATCAAACATAAGGTCAAATCGCTTTGCAGGTGTTTGATCTGTACGAGTTAAGTTAATCGCACTTGCATTGTTGACCACAATATCAATACCGCCGAAGGCCTCGGCAGTCTCGGCTATTGCAGATTCAATCTGCGCCTCATCACGAATATCGCATTGAATTGGAAGCGCTGTTCCTCCTGCATCTTCAATCTCTTTCGCAGCTGAAAAAATTGTTCCAGGTAACTTTGGATTTACTTCGGCAGTTTTTGCAGCAATTGCAATATGTGCACCATCTTGAGCAGCCCGCAGTGCAATGGCCAATCCAATTCCGCGGGATCCGCCAGTAATAAAAATTCGCTTACCTGCAAGTGACATTACTTACCCTTCTTAGCCATGAACTTCATGAATGCTTCCATGGCTTCTTCTGATTGAAGCGCCATTGAAAACAATTCGAACTCCGCTCGCATCACGGCAGCAACTGCATCATGAGAGCCACTTTTCAGAAGTGCCTTTGTGTTAATGATTGCCTGAGGTGGTTGCTGCGCAATGTGTTGCGCAATCTTTGTCGCGGCAGTGATTGGATTGGTTTCAATCTGTGCGACCAATCCCATTTCCTTGGCAGCTTCTGCTCCGAAGGATTCACCGGTCATGAAAATCTGTGCAGCTCTTTGATATCCAACTAGACGTGGAAAAAGGTAACTAGATCCTGCTTCAGGCACTAGACCAAGAGATGTAAATGGCATTGAAAAATTGGCTGTTGGAGATGCTATGACAACGTCGCAATGCAACAACATTGTTGTACCAACGCCAACTGCATTTCCCTTTACTGCTGCAAGAAGTGGCTTTGGAAAGTTAAGGAGTGAACCGAGGAATTTAGCAACATCAGAGTCACTATCGGTTGGCGGATTAGACATGAAATCGCCAATGTCATTTCCTGCTGTGAAATGATCACCTTCACTTGTAATAATGACTGCGCGAATTCCAAAATCTCCTGCAGCTTCATTGAGCGCGTGAGCCAAGCCGGCATACATATCGCGGGTCAAAGCATTCATCTTTGCGGAGCGATTGAAGCTAATGGTCAGTACTTCGTCAGACTGCGTGGTCAAGATTTCACTCATCCGCGCATCTTAGTTGTAGTAATGCAAGGCTGCGAAGGTAGAGAATTAGGACACACTCCCAGTGGCCTGAAAGGGGTTTACATGCCTACGGATATAACTATCGCGAGTCGGGACCTAACACCTTTTGAACAGCTCATTCTTGGCCTGCTCTGCGAAGGCAAAACAAATGCAGCCATTGCGACCGAAACTTCTCATACAGAGAAGGTCATTGAAAACACGGTATCACGTGCCGCTAAAGCATTTAACATCAAATCAGATCCTGAAACTAACACGCGTGTTTTGCTAGCACTTGCATTTCGTGCGCATTACGGTGACAGCGCTTTTGAAAAACTAGGCATTGAGTGCCAACACTTTGAAATGGGGCCAGATGGCAAAGCAATTTGTCATCGACATGACTAAACAGTAATTCACGTCACAAAGTGTTGAGTGCTAGCACTTGCATTTTTGATTCATTGAAAATCTCTTAAGGTCTTTAATTGTCTTGTAGTTAAAAATTCAAAACTACAAAACAATTAAACATAGGAGAGAAAAGATGAGACGTAAAACCTTTGACAAAATTGTAACTTTCGTGGGATTCGCACTTTCAGTTTTCCTACTTGTGTTGGCGGGATTGCTTAACTGGGGCGCAACATTTGCTCAAGACTCTGTAAAGAGTCAACTCGAAAATCAAAACATTGCATTTCCAGCTGCTGAAGCAATGCCACCGGCTACCAAAGATCAATTGTCTAAGTGGGCTGGCATGCAGGTAACAAAAGGTGAAATGGCAAAAGATTACTCAGACCTTTATATCTGGGAGCACATGAAAGCCGCAGCTAAAGCAGGTGTAGGTAAAGAAGCTACTTACTCTGAGGTATCCGGAATGTATATGGGTGCACTCAAGAGTGGAACTGCTTCTCCAGAAGAAATTGCAAAACTTGGTGATCTTCGTCAAACATTATTCATGGGTAACACATTGCGTGGACTTCTTCTTGAAGCCTACGCATTTGGAACTCTTGGAAATATTGCTGCATATGCAGCTCTAGCTTCATTAGTCGGAGGCATTTTGCTTCTTCTTCTTTCTATCGCGGGAATAGTTCATATTCTTCGCACTCCTGAAGAGGCGACGATTTAACCCTCAACTCTCCGTGAGGGAAGTAAAAACCCCCCTGGCCATTGTCAGGGGGGTTTTTCTATTACCGAGAGTTTTAGTTTTTAGCGATCAATCTTTCCTGAAATAAAATCTTCAGTTTTTACATGTGCCTGTTCATCTGTGTATTGAGTTGGTGGAGTCTTCATGAAATAGCTAGAAGGCGAGAGCAGCGCTCCGCCAATCTTGCGATCAAGACCAATCTTTGCGCAACGAAGCGCATCAATAATTACTCCAGCTGAGTTTGGAGAATCCCATACTTCTAACTTGTACTCAAGGTTCAAAGGAACATCTCCGAAAGCACGACCTTCGAGGCGAACGTAGGCCCACTTGCGATCATCTAGCCATGGAATGTAATCAGAAGGTCCGATGTGAACATTCTTATCGCCAAGGTCGTGATGAAGTTGAGATGTAACAGAGTTTGTCTTAGAAATTTTCTTTGATTCAAGACGGTCACGCTCGAGCATGTTTTTAAAGTCCATGTTTCCACCAACGTTTAATTGGTAGGTGCGATCTAGGTGCACTCCGCGATCTTGGAATAGTTTCGCCATGATTCGGTGAGTGATTGTTGCCCCAACTTGGCTCTTGATGTCATCCCCAACGATAGGTAAACCAGCATCTGCGAACTTCTTTTCCCACGTTGGATCCGATGCAATAAAGACTGGAAGAGCATTAACAAATGCACACCCTGCATCAATTGCACACTGTGCATAGAACTTAGCCGCAACTTCTGAACCCACTGGAAGGTAGCAGATAAGAACATCTACTTGTTCTTCCTTAAGTACAGCTACAACATCAACAGGTGCTGCTGGTGACTCTTCAATGGTTTCGCGGTAATAACGACCAAGACCGTCATGGGTTACGCCACGTAGAACTTCGACACCAGACTTATCAACATTTGCGAATTTAATTGTGTTGTTTTCGCTTGCCCAGATGGCATCTGCCATATCGAGGCCAACTTTTTTCTTATCTACATCAAAGGCTGCAACGAACTTAATGTTGTTAATGTGATATCCCCCAACAACGGAGTGCATAAGTCCTGGAATCTCCTGGTCTCGGGCAGCATCCTTGTAATAGGTCACGCCTTGAACCAGAGAGTTAGCGCAGTTTCCAACGCCAACAATTGCAACTCGGATATCGCCTTTACCGGTTGTTATTTTCACTCTATTTCCTCTCGGTTTTGATCATGTCTTCCAGCCAGTCGATTTCTCGCTGTGCTGATTCCAAAGAGTGACGACGCCACTCTTCGAGATACTTATCGATTCCAACGGGAGACTTTTCGAGTTCTCCACGTAAAATCTCTGCTTTCTCTTTCAACCGACGATGTCGGCCTTCCAAAATTCGCACACGATTCTTAGTTGACGTTGGACCAAAGAATGCGAATCGAATTTCAAATCCTTCGTCTTCCCATGTATCTGGGCTTACTGTTTCCGCCAGAGTTTCAAAACGCTTCTTACCTTTTGCAGTTATTTCATAAACAATTCGCGAGCGCCGTGAAGCATCCGCGACAGAGGCATCGATAAGACCCGCTTCTGTCATTCTGCGTAATTGCGGATAGAGCACTGAAAATGAGAGTGCGCGAAATGGTCCAAAAATTGCGGTCATCCTCTTTCGCAATTCATATCCGTGTAGAGGGCTTTGGGAAAGAAGGCCCAGCAGGGCGAATTCAAGTGATTCACTGCGCGAGCGCATATTGAATTTCTCCCCTTCAGGTACATAGATTGGAAAGTATCGAGATTTATATCGATTCGATATAACGAGGTGATAGTTAACCCGATATTGCCCCAGGAGGCAACTCGCCCCGTTGCAGGCACGGCGTGGCGTACGACTAGGTAGCCTCGGGCGCTGACTTACCCTAGTTAACGGCCTTCCCCGCCTCTTCAGGGCGTTTACCCCGCCCAACTATGGAAGGAACACTATGTCCCTGCTCTCATGGAAACTTCACGGCAACGGAAAGAATGTTGCCCACGGAGATGTCGTATCCACAGATGAGCGCCTAACTTGGCCACGCACGATCGGCGTTGGCGTCCAGCACATTGCTGCAATGTTTGGTGCAACATTCCTCGTCCCAATCATCACTGGTTTCCCACCAACAACAACGTTGTTCTTCTCAGGAATCGGAACTCTTTTATTCCTAGCGTTGACACAAAATAAAGTTCCTAGCTACCTAGGTTCTTCCTTTGCATTCTTGGCGCCTATTGCGGCTGCAAAAACCGGTGGTGGTATGAGCGCTGCACTCGGTGGCGTTGTGGTCACAGGTTTAATTCTTGCCGCAGTTGGTTTGATTGTTCGCCAAGCAGGAATCGGTTGGATCAACTGGCTATTGCCTCCTGTAGTAACAGGCACAATCGTTATGGTGATCGGACTTAACCTTGCCGGAGCTGCGAAGAATAACTTCATAGCAGGACCAACAATTGGAATCATCACATTGGCAGCCATCGGAATTGTTTCTGCGCTTTCTCGTGGCTTCCTTAACCGCATAAGCATCTTCGCTGGTTTGGTTATTGGTTATGTGGTTGCGCTAATCATGGGCGATGTAAAGACAGATGCAATTAGTTCTGCTTCTTGGGTTGCAATGCCATCATTTACATCTCCAACATTTGATTCAAAAGCCATCGTTCTCTTCTTGCCAGTTGTACTGGTATTAATCGCAGAAAACGTTGGACACGTTAAGGCTGTATCAGCAATGACAGGAAAAAACCTTGATGATCAAATGGGTACTGCATTAATGGCAGATGGACTTGCTACAACACTTGCAGGTGCAGGTGGAGGTTCTGGTACAACTACGTATGCTGAGAACATCGGTGTTATGGCTGCTACTCGCGTTTATTCAACAGCTGCTTACTGGATTGCAGGCGTTGGCGCGATTGTGCTTTCGCTCTCACCAAAGTTCGGCGCAGTGCTTAGTGCAACACCTGTAGGAGCACTAGGTGGCGTTGGCGTAGCACTATTCGGAATGATCGGTGTACTAGGCGCACGTATCTGGATTGATAATCGAGTTGATTTCTCCAACTCGATTAACCTCTTGATTGCGGCATCGGCGCTCATCATCGGCATTTCCGATATGTCATGGACTGCCGGCGATTACACATTCAGCGGAATCATCAATGCGACTCTGGTTGCGGTTGTTGGTCACCGTGTATTGAATGCACTCGCTAATTCACGTAAATAAGTAAGATAAAGCTATGGTGATTCCATCGCGGCTACCTGAATACATCGTGGCCGCGATGGTTATCATCTTCGCGCCGGGGCCGAGTGTTTTATTTGTTATCGCTCGTGCAATTGCTTGGGGTCGAAAAACTGCAGTCTTTACAGTCGCCGGTAACGTAACAGGCGCATTTGCACTTTCAACACTTGTTGCAATCGGACTCGGCCCAATACTTCAAAAATCAGATCTTGCTTACGCTGCTATCCAATGGGGTGGTGGGTTGTATCTGGTGTACTTAGGCGTTGAGGCAATTAGGCACAGAAGAGTTCATGCGGAAGATATGCGAAACCAAGGCGATATTGCACCTGGGATAGCGCGCTCAATGCGCGATGGTTTTTGGGTCGGAGCGCTAAACCCAAAGGGATTAGTTTTCTATGCCGCAATTTTGCCGCAATTTGTTGATCGCGAAAAAGGCAATGTGGCGCTACAACTTATTTTTCTTGGAGCGATTTTCTCTATCTTGGCATTTATTTCAGATGGTTCGTGGGGGCTCCTGGCAGGAACCGCGCGGCAATGGTTAGCAACTGATCCAAAAAGGTTAGAAAAACTACGAGCAACTGGCGGAACGGTGATGATTATTCTTGGAATTACAGTTTTGATCTCAGCAATTGTCAGTGCTTAACGAGAAGATACCGTTATGAATAAACCTTCCGCTCCTGCCACTGAATTCATTTCACCTTCTGATCTCACTTTTGGATTATCAACGTGCAAGAGATGTCTATGGATTAAATATTGGTACAAGGTAACCATGCCCGGAGCTTTTCCACTCGTTGGAACTTTGGCAGATTTGCAAGAGAAACACTTTCGCGGTGCTTCTATGCAAGATTTACATCCATCACTTCGTCCTGGAAAAGTCACACAATGGGGCGGTTGGGTAAAAAGCAAGCCCTTAAAAATCAATGGTTTCGAAACCCGATGGCACATCCGTGGGAAATACGATTTAGTGGCAGACAATGAAGACGGAACTGTGGCACTTATCGATTGCAAAGTCTCAGATAGTTCACGTGATAACGGAGAATTTTATGCTCCACAATTAGAAGCGTATGCACACTCTCTAGAGAATCCTTTACAAGGAAATGCAGTCAGTGTCGCGACAATGGGATTGCTTGTCTGGAACCCCAATTCAGCTTTTGATATCAAGGAGAAGCAGGGTTTCTTTGCCGCTCAGCATTATTTACCTGTAGAACGTGATGAAGCACAATTCATGGCACTTATCGAAGATTTAATCAGCGTTCTAGAAGGAGATTTTCCTGAAGCTGGAGCAAAATGTCCAACGTGTAAATACCTTGTACAGCGGGCAGAAATTTCTAATTAATCTTCGGACTCATCCTTGAGTTCATCTTTTCTGCGACTTGCATAAATATCTACGTACTCTTGACCGGACATTTCTTGAATCTTTTTCATAATTTGATCGGTCACATCTCGCAAATACAGCAAATCGGATGAGTCGCCTTCAAAAAACATCGGCTCTCCAAAGATCATTTTCACGCGCATGATCTTTGGAACAACTTTTCCAGTTGGTTGAATTTTCTCTGTATTAAACATTGCCACAGGAATAATCGGAGCTCCAGATTCAATTGCAAGTCGCGCAATACCTGTTCGCCCTTTGTACAAGCGGCCATCTGGAGAGCGTGTACCTTCGGGATAAATTCCTAAACATTGGCCATCTGCCAAGACTTGCAACCCGGTAATTAAGGCAGCTTCACTTCGACGGCCACCTGAGCGATCAACCGGAACCTGGCCGAGTGCGATAAAAGTTAATTTCTTGAGAAGGCCTTTTGGGCCCGGGGATGTGAAGTACTCAGATTTTGCCAAGAATGTCACTTTACGAGGCACAACCAGTGGCATAAAAATGGAGTCACTAAAAGATAAGTGATTGCTTGCGATAATTACGGGTCCACTTGCTGGAACATTTCGTAGACCTTTTACCTTTGGACGAAAGGCCAACATCAAGAACGGAGTCAGAAAAGCGCGCAGTACGCCATACGGAAGATTATTTACATTCATCTTCACTCCGTTCTCACCTGAAGTCGGACTCCTAATTTAGTGGATACCAGCCACTGTGCCACTATTTGAGCGTGAGCGATACCCCAACACCTAAAGATCCAAGCGATGATGAGATGGATCTCATCAACTCCGAATTTGAATCTATGGTGGCAGGTTTATCCCTCGATGAATCAACTCCTAACACTTTTTTAGATGACCTAGATCGTGCGTCGACAACTGATGAAAGCCACTTTGAAGAACCAAATCCATCGTGGCCAGGTTTACGTAATTTTCTTATCAGTGCACGTATCGCAATCAAACGTTGGTTACGACATGAAAATAATCGAGATGATGGGGTTGAACTCTAATGAGTCAAGAATTTAAATGGGGAATCCTTGGAACCGGCGGAATTGCCCGCGCATTTGCTCGTGATTTAACATTTTTAAATAATCACATCGTGGCTGCAGTAGGTTCTAGATCAACAGAGAGCGCACAAGAGTTTGCCTTTGAATTTCCAGGTTGCACTGCCCATGGTTCTTACGAAGAATTAGTTGCCAATCCCGACATAGATGCAATTTATGTAGCAACACCTCATCCGATGCACGTAGCTCATACGATCTTGGCGCTTAATGCAGGTAAACCTGTTTTATGCGAAAAACCTTTCTCGGTGAATGCGCGTGAGGCGAGACAAATGGTTGATGCGTCGATAGAAAATAACGTTGCCCTTCTAGAAGCCATGTGGATGCGCTTCTTACCCCACATTCATCAGGTAAGAAAAATTCTTGCAAGCGGCATCCTCGGTGAAATTATTAGTGTCACCGCAGATCACGGACAGCGCTTGGCTGATCAAGGAATCGTGCGACTAGTTGAACCATCACTTGCCGGTGGTGCACTTTTAGATCTAGGTATTTATCCAGTTTCATTTGCTCACATGGTTCTGGGAGTTCCAGAGAGTGTGCATGCCACCGCAGTTATGACGGATAAGGGCGTCGATGCGTCAACGTCAATGTTATTTTCATACGCTTCCGGTGCACAAGCAATTCTTACAACGACAATGATTGCTCAAACACCGTGTAGAGCTGTTATCTCTGGAATAAATGGATGGCTTGAAATAGATCGAACTTTCTATAATCCAGCAGCAATGCGCGTACATTTATACGATGGCACAATTACTGAATACCCAAGTGATTACCAAGGACACGGGTTGCGCGAACAAGCAATTGAATTTGCAAATATCGTCCGGGCCGGAAAATTTGAATCTGAGCATCTAACTCACAAAAATACTTTAGAAATTATGGAGTTGATGGATTTGATTAGAAATAAAATTGGACTCAAATATCCAAGTGATTGATTAACGTCTGGCTAAATCAGATACACCTATCAGACCGGCCTTGTTGCCCAGAGCTGCCGGAACAATTTGCGGGTACGGATGTTTGCCAGCAAAAGGCATATACCGTGCGACTGCTTCGCGAGTGGGTTTGAGCAAGATGTCACCGGCATCGACGACACCTCCGCCAATGATGACAAAGCCAGGATCTAAAACAACGCTTAATGATGCAATACCTGCGCCCAACCATTGTGCAGTTGTATTAAATGCAGCCAGTGCAACGGGATCGCCATCACGTGCAGCATCTGTTATTGCTGTTCCCGTTAAACCGTTAACCGTTCCATCGCCACGAGACAAAAGATTTCGAGCGAGTTCGGGACTTGCAGCAATAGCTTCACGTGCATGTCTTAAGAGGGCGTTACCTGATGCATATTGCTCGAAGCATCCGCGTGCGCCGCAACCACAAAGATGTCCTTCAGGAACTACTCGCAAATGACCAAACTCTGCAGCAACACCAAAGGCACCACGATATAAATCTCCGTTGACAACTAAGCCACCGCCGATTCCAGTTCCAATTGTGAGCAACATGACGTGATCTTGATTTTTTCCGGCACCAAATTTTGCTTCACCCCACGCAGCCGCATTCGCATCATTTTCTATTACGACTGGCAAACCAATCAGTTCGTTCAACTCTTTATCTAGGTTTACGCCATTCCAATCGGCAATGTTTGGAGCAGCTAACATCGTTTTTCTATCTGATGAGACGAATCCGGCTGCTGAAAGACCAACGGCTTCAATTTCGTGATTAGCTTTTAATTCAAGTGCCAGATCTGCAATATTTTGAGTTAGTTTGCGACCGCCTTCACGCGGAGTTTCACTGCGCGCATGAGAAAGAACATTTCCTTGTTCATCGACAACTCCACCTAGTAACTTCGTGCCACCAACATCAATTCCAATTGTGAGTGACATAGGTAAGGTGAAAAAGAATTAGTTTTCTGCGTGCTCTTTGAGTTGTTTCAGTGCTTGATCGATTGTGGCCTTTTCAGCCTTTGTTCGCATCATCGCTGGAATTGGCATTGAAACTTCCACGCCAAGTTCGTACGTCACTGAAGTCGTGTCCGCATCAATTGCTTTTGTGATGTACGCACCATTCATGGCAGTGAGTAAATCTGCATCTTCTAGCGAAAATGCGAGACGTTCTGGAGCCGCACTCCAGTCGTAATTCAGAAGCACTCGATCCTTCATCATTCCTGCATCAATCGAAACTTTTACACTGGTTGCGCGACCTTGATCATCGCTCGCCTTTACTTCCGCGCTCTTAATTGCAGTTGACCAGGTTGGGTAAGCCTGCAAGTCAAAGAGGATAGCTCGGACGGCATCAATGGGTGCATCAATTGTGATTGTTGAAGTGCTCAATTCGCTCATGGGCACAGGCTACCGTTAAGTATTGCCTCTTCCACAAAATAACCTGAGCGCGCTAGCGTTAGCCGCATGAACGAAATCTCAATTCCGGCCATTGTGCCCGCAGCTAGCGCTGGAAACCTCACAAATCTTGTATTCGAACGCGCATGGTTTGAACCAGAACGCGTCATGCTTTCACGTCCTCTGGGCGATGGATGGCAAAGTGTTACAGCAAAAGAGTTTGAAGCGGAAGTTCGCGCAACCGCCAAGGGTTTAGTGGCTGCGGGAATTAATATCGGTGATCGCGTCGCAATCATGTCTCGCACGCGATACGAGTGGACTATTTTAGATTTCGCAATTTGGTATGCCGGTGGATGCGTAGTTCCAATCTATGACACGTCCTCTGCCGAACAAATCGATTGGATTCTAAACGATTCAGGTGCTGTAGCAATTATTGTAGAAACTCCTGCATTGCGTGATTTAGTAAAAACTGTGCAACCTGTCCACACAAAAAAGATTTGGACAATGACAGAGAACGTCCTTGCGACGCTTGCATATGATGGCGCTGCGATTGGTGATGACGAAATTGAAAAACGTAGAAATGCACTCGTTCCAGAAACTCTTGCTACGTTAATTTACACATCTGGAACGACTGGAAAGCCCAAGGGTGTTCAAATTACACACTCGAATTTCTTAGCCGAGTGTGGAAATGTTGTACAAGGGGCAAATGATTTGTTCTTAAAGCCTGGCGGATCAACTCTGTTGTTCTTACCCGTCGCGCATGTTTTCGGACGAATGGTTCACATTGGTTCAGTTGCCGCTGGATTACACATGGCTCATTGCAGTGATCCGGTTGGACGTTTGCCATTTGATCTTGCCTCTTTTAAGCCAACCTTTGTATTGGCAGTTCCTCGAATTTTCGAAAAGGTGTACAACGGAGCCGAGGCACGAGCAGACGCTGCTGGTAAAGGAAAAATTTTTAGAAAAGCTGCAGATGTTGCAATTGCATATAGCCAAGGTATTGAGAACGGAAAAATTTCACCAATGCTTCGTTTAAAACATGCTCTTTTCGACAAACTCGTTTACTCAAAAATCCGAACTGGTTTGGGCGGGCGCGTGGAAGCTGCTATTTCTGGTGGTGCACCACTTGGCGAACGTTTAGGTCACTTCTATCGCGGTGCAGGCATCACTATTCTGGAAGGTTACGGGCTAACTGAAACAACAGCTGGAGCGACGTTAAACCTTACAAATAAAATTAAAGTTGGCTCTGTTGGTCGCCCAATTCCCGGAACCACAATCAAAATTGCAGATGATGGCGAAGTCCTTATTAAGGGACCAATCGTGATGCAAGGCTACTGGAAAAATGAAGCGGCAAACGCAGAAGTATTCTCCGGAGATCGTTGGTTTCACTCCGGCGATCTTGGAAAATTAGATGATGAAGGATTTCTTTATATCGTCGGTCGCAAAAAAGAGTTGATTGTTACTGCTGGTGGAAAAAACGTTGCTCCTGCAGTCCTCGAAGATAGATTGCGCGCGCATCCACTCATCAGTCAGTGCATGGTGGTTGGTGATAATCAACCTTTCATTGCTGCATTAATAACCATTGATCAAGAAGCTCTGAAAACTTGGTCTGCGGCTAATAAGAAGGATGGGGCATCTTTGGCTGAACTGACAAAAGATCCAGATTTAATTGCTGTAATTCAAACAGCGGTTGATGAAGCCAATAAAGCGGTGAGTCGTGCGGAATCAATCCGTAAATTCACAATTCTTCCCACAGATTTCACCATTGCAGGTGGTCACTTAACTGCGAAACTCTCATTGAAGCGCCATGTGATTGGAAAAGAATTCGCAGCAGAAATCGCTGAACTCTTTGAAAAGTAATTGACGCACTCCGAGCGCATTCGAATCGCTCAAGAGTTGCATGATGGAATCGCTCAAGATCTCGTCGCACTCTCATATTCGCTCGACCTTTTGCTTGCGCAATCTGAAACTCCCAACACGACGAGAGTCGAACTACGCACTCTAATTTTTTCTGTTTCCTCGATGATTGAAAAGGTACGCACAGAAATCTACGAATTACGAAGTGAACCTGTTGAAACTTTTGAAAACTCACTTCGCGCAGTCTTGGCAGATTTAAGAAGTTCAATCGAATTATCTGTCGACCGTTCAGACTGCCTTCTGAACCATGACGTTGAAAGAGAGATTTTAGCTATTTCAGTAGAACTCCTACGTAATACAGTCAAGCATTCTGGGGCTAGCGTTATAGAGATTTCAATTGCAAAGCATGAAAATGGACACACCTATTCATATAAAGATAACGGCAAAGGCATTGACGCACATCAAAGTCCAGGTTATGGATTGCGCGGAATCCTGGAACGATGTTCTTCAATTGAAAGCGAGCTAACGATGGCAAGCAATGAACTCGGAACGCATTTTGTAATTGCAATACCGCAATGAAAAATCAATTGACAGTTTTAGTTATTGACGATCATGAGAGTGTCAGAGTCGGAATTAGATCTGCACTTTTGCGCGCCGGACATATTTGTATTGGCGAAGCTACTTCGATCTCTGAAGCTCGTGCGCAGATTGCTCATACAAATCCACAAGTTATTGTTGTGGACCTTTCACTCCCTGATGGCAACGGCCTTGAAATTGTCCAGTGGGCTCGATCAATTTCTAAACGAATCGGAATCGTTGTTCTCACATTGAATCCAGCTCAGGATTTCTTAATGTCAGTGATGAAAAATGGAGCTAGTGCATTCGTTGAAAAAAGTGCACCTCTGGTTGAGTTAATTTCTGCCATTGAGCATTCTTATGTCACTCCTTTATCTTTCAGTGCTCAAGGAATATCGCATGTGATTAAAAGAAATCACGAAGCAAATACTCTTACATCACGCGAGATCCAAGTTTTAGAAAAACTTGCTGATGGAATGAGTGCAGGTGATATCGGTCTTGATTTGTTTATAACTCAAGCAACAGTTAAAACTCACTTGGCGTCTATATATAGGAAATTGGATTCGAAAAATAGAATCCAAGCGATTATTGCTGCAAAGAAGATTGGATTACTGATTCACCAGTAGGGCGTTAAATTCCTTTGACCAAATATCCCATCGCCACTGATCGACGATCCAATTTCTGCCAGCTGCGCCCATTCGCGATGCGCGCGCAGCGTCGCTGCAAATCGTGATCACTGCTTCGGCAATCAAAGCAACATTTGTTCCATCTACACATAATCCCGTGACACCTTCGAGGACTGCATCCGGTGCACCTCCGGAATTTCCAGCGACCACCGGAATTCCACATGCACTCGCTTCCAAATAAACAATTCCTAATCCTTCAACTTCAAGACCGAAGAATCGTGAACGAGAAGGCATCGCAAATAGATCAGCGGCAGATAGGTAACTTGGAAGGTTTTCGTACTGCACTCTACCAACAAAAGTTACATGCTCTCTTAATCCAAACTTTGCAACCAATTTTTCAAGGTGAGTTCTGTAAGGACCTTCGCCAATTAAAACAAGATGGGCATTCGGAATACTTTTCAAAACACGTGGCATTGCTTCGATTAATCTGTCTTGGCCTTTTCTGTGAACCAAACGTCCGACGCTCATAATTATTTTTTTCTGCTTTAACCCGAGATTTACGCGTTTCTGTACTCCATCAGGTTGAGGAATGAAATGTTGCGTATCAATTCCGGGAGCAATTTTCACCATAGCTTCAGCACTTTTTTGAGTAAGTGCATGTGAAATTGCGCCTCTGGTGAAATCACCCAGATAAGTCAGATGATCTGCAGATTTTCCGATTCGTTTCAATGCCAATGTAAACGGAAAAATTTTCGCCCACCAGACTTCGTGACCATGAGTAAGGGCGATTATTTTTGTTACACCTGATTTTCGAAGTGCGCTTCCCATAAGTCCAAGAGGCGCTGCTGCTCCAAATATGACGGTATTAATTCTGTTATCAGAAGCTAATTTTTTAGCAGCGCGTGTAACACGCCACGTCGGCAAGAGAATTTTACTTCGATCGCGAATAACCGTTACGCCGAATTTATCTAGCCATTGCTTGTCATACGCATCCGTATCACCCTGTTGTGAGGTAAAAACTATTACTTTGTGTCCACTAATTCTCTGGAGTAACCCAATAACAAAGGTCTCGATTCCGCCGGTACGTGGACCAAAATCATTTGTTATTAAGAGGATTTTTTTATAAACGTCTTCCACCTCTAAATTTCTTTCTACCCATATCTAAAGTTGCAACTTTAACTCGTGAGCCTGACCGTGGAGCGTGAACCATCTTGCCACCACCTAAATAGATGCCAACATGTGAAACTGGAGTTCCAAAGAAAACCAAATCACCGGGTTTTAAACTTGATAAGTTTATTGGTTTTCCGTAATGAAACTGCGCAGCTGCTGAGTGTGGCAGAGATACTCCCGCAGCTTCGAATGCTCGCATCGTTAAACCAGAACAATCCCATGTGGTTAAGCCTGCGGCACCGAACACATATCGATCACCAATTTGCTTCAGTGCATATTTCAAGGCAACTCCAGCACGTCCAGAAATTCCTTCTGCACTCTTGGCGGCTTCCAAAGAAGACGCTAGATCCGCGTTCTCTTGCTCTTCAGCTAAGCGAGCAAGTCGATCGCGATCTTCTTTCTTGAGTTGAGCCAACAATTTTTCAGCTTCTGCCAATTTGGATTCTGCAAGTCGTGCTTGTGCTTGATATTTCTTTTGCGCCGCAGCAATCAAAGCTACTTTGTCGGCGACGGTCAGAGTTGTTGCGTTCAGACGTTGCTCCGCTGCTTGAAATTTATTTAACTGAATTGATTTTCGACGAGTAAGAGCATCGAGAGAACCTGCCGCAGATAGGTACAAAGTTGGATCAGATGAGAAAAGAAGTTCGAGACTTTGGCTCAAGCCCCCATTTTTGTATTGATCGATTGCAATTGCGCCAAGTGATTTAGATAGTTGTGAAACATTCTGACCTTGAACGGCAGCTTTTTGTTTAATTCCCGTAAGAGTCTTTGTTAATGAAGCTAATTTAACTTTGGCTTCTTGAGCTCCTTCAGCAGCGGCAGTTGCATCTTCTTCAAGTTGTGTGACCTTTGCTTGAACTTCAGCCAGAGTCGGAGCACCTTGTGCTTGTGGTGCAAAAAGAAGCGTGGAAATAAGCCCACAAGTTACAACCAGGCTGATTCCAGCACGCTTACTCAGGAATGACATGGCTATGAGGTTAACCTGTCAGAAGAGTGCGCCTCAACTTCAAACGCTCGTACGAGCCTGAGAAATAACGGGGAAAGTCGCAAATTCCAGCTTTCTAACCCGTTTGGCGACCACCTTTGTGGGGTTCAAATTTAAGCTCTTTACTAATTTCACGAGATGCAAGCAGAGAAATTACAGAGTGCATCCGAGGTGATATCTCCGATTTTTTAGGCACGTTAATGAAAAAGGAGACGACGCACTCTGAACACTCTATGTTCTTCTTAATACAGGTATCGCAGTCAATGATCATGAGCCTTACGATAGAGATAGGGACTGACATTTTTACCTCGAAGGGATGTGCCAATGAGCGTTGTCGCAACAATTGTCGTTGGCTCTGATGGCAGCACAACAATTGCTGGCTCCTCAGCGCAGGTTACATCTCACGCTGATCGAGCAATATTTCTTAATCGCAGGCGCCACGTTGATTGCATCATTATCGGCGGTAATACCGCCCGAAATGAACCGTATTCAAAAACTCCTGTTCCCCTAGTCGTTATCTCGCGAAAGGCCCATCCGCAATTACCCGCCGCCCATATTTGGAATCTTGATCCACAACAAGCTCTTTCACGTGCTCAAAAAGAATTCGGCAACAATATATTGATCGAAGGCGGCGCCGCATTTATTTCGAATTTAATTGACCACAATGCGATAGATATTCTCGAACTCAGTATCACGCCAGCAACTGGTGGATCTGACATATTTGATTTTAAAAAATATCTTGCTCTGGCTACAGGCAAAACTGAGAAGAGAATAGACCAAACCACTTTCTATACGGTGCGCTTTACGACGCAGAAATAAGTGCAACTCCGGCAACTGCTAAAACTATTCCAATATATTGAACTCGATGTAAGCGCTCGTGAAGAAATTTGAAGGCCATTAACGCCGTGACAATTGGATAAATTGAACCGAGAACCATCGCCAAAGATACCAAACCATAAGTGGTAGCAATACCTAAAAGTAAATTTGCAGAAAAATCTGAAACACCAATAAAAATCAAAACTGGTATTTCAGATTTCGAAAAATTGCCGAGAGTTCTAAATCGAATTACCAATGTTAACGTTACCAAGAAAGTTGTTGCTCTCATCATAACCATTGTCATAAGAGCACTTGACTGAGATCCAATGGACATAAATGTCATAGCAGTTCCAAACCCCGCTGCTGCACCGAGGGCCAAGAAGAGCGGCTTGGGAGACAAACCTTGAGACAACTCTGGTCCGCTGGCGCAAAATGCTCCTACTAACGCAATTACTACACCAATGCCTTGTGCAATAGTTAAAACTTCTCCCGTAATGAGTGCGAAAGTTAGAGGAATTACAGCGCTTAAAGAACTAATTGGAGATACCACTCCCATGCGACCACTTGATAAACCCGCGTACAAGCAAATTAAGCCTAGATAACCAGTTACGCCCGCGATGGCACCCGGTATGAAATAACCACCATCACCAAATGCATTTGCACTGCTGGAACCAAAGAGATTGCCATTAAATATCACCAATGTAATTCCGAATAACAAACCAATTGCTTGAGTCATGCAAAGTACGACTATCGGAGCATATTTTTTACTTAATTTTCCGCCAAAAAAATCAGCGCTTCCCCAGAGAGCACTCGATAACAATGCGAGTATTGAAGCCATTACCGAAGCGTACAGCCCTGCCTCCCACTCAATTCGGATTGCCAGATTTAGAATTAGTCAGTGGATTCACTGGGATTTGAAAAATTAATTGATCACTTGCGATCGATCAATCCTCGCTCTGAAATAATTCTCGAAGAAGTACCGCCGCCCCAAAAACTTGCAGCATTTTCATTTGCTTTTTCTGCTGACGTAAGTAATGGATTACTAGGCGAAGCTGAAGACGAACTTGCCTCAGGCCGTTTTGTATTGCTTCATGAACCTGGCGGACAAGACACTTGGGAAGGTGAATTTCGCTGTGTAACTTTTGTACGAGCCGATGTAGACCCTGTCATGCAAGAAGATCCGCTCTTGCCCGAAGTTGGCTGGAGCTGGTTTCTAGAATCGATAACGAATGCAGGGTGCAAATTCAACGCGCCTAGTGGGACAGTTACCAGAGTGTCGAGTGCGTCTTTTGGAAAGTTATCTCCTCGGAATGATGAATCTGAGATGGAAATCCGTGCATCGTGGAGTCCGATTGTTGATGACCCCCGTGATTTAATTAAACACATCGAAGGCTGGTGCAATTTAATTGCAGAGGTTTCTGGTTTACCACCAGTTCCAGAAGGCGTATCTGCAATTACATCTGCTAAGCGTAAATAAAAATGAGTGAGACTGAGTCAGAGGTTTCTGTTGCTGTGCCTTTATTGGCACCTGCTGATGGAGTTCCTGAAATTGTCGACACCGAAGAAAAATTTGAAGCTACGTTAGTTGCCTTGGCGAAAGGGTCCGGACCTTTCGCTGTTGATGCCGAGCGAGCATCTGGTTATAAATACAGCGCTCGCGCATACTTGATTCAAATAAAACGAACCGGAGGCGGATTACACCTCATCGACCCGATTCCTTTTGGACCTGGTCACCAATTATTTACTCGTCTGAATGACTTACTCAATACTGATGAAGTTATCTTGCATGCCAGCACTCAAGATTTACCATGTTTGCGTGAAGTTGGAATAAACCCAAAGAGATTATTTGATACAGAATTAGGTGGGCGCATTGCTGGGTTACCTCGAGTTGGTTTAGGGCCTCTACTTGAATCGCTCATGGATGTATCCCTTGCCAAAGAACACTCTGCAGTTGATTGGTCGACGCGTCCGTTGCCACATGATTGGCTTAATTACGCAGCTTTAGATGTCGAGTTATTGATTCCACTTCGAGACAAGGTGTACGAGCTCCTCAGTAGTGCAAAGAAGTGGATTTGGGCGCAAGAAGAATTTGCATCGATTTTAATGCTGCCGCCAGCTCCTCCAAGGGTTGACCCGTGGCGACGCACTTCGGGAATGCATAAAATTAAAAAACGCGATCAACTCATGGTTATTAAGAATCTATGGCAAGCAAGAGATGAAATCGCGCAAGCAAATGATGTTGCAAGTGGAAAGCTTCTCAATGATTCCGCAATTATCGAATTTGCGATTCACAAGCCGACTACAAAAAAGGAAGCTGAAAAAGTTCTGCGTCCTATAGGAATGCGAGCGCGTTGGTTGGACAATATTTCAACGTGGTTAGCTGCTATCGAAAAAGCAGTTAATACCCCCGAAGATCAATGGCCACCAATGAAGTCAGGCGCCGATACGTTGCCTCCTATTAAATTATGGCGAGAAAGATTCCCCGAAAAATATGCTCCACTCACTCATGCCAGATTTGCAGTCGAAACTTTGGCGCACGATTTATCTATACCTGCTGAAAATCTGATTTCACCTGAAATTATTCGCCGAATCTGCTGGGCAGCCCCTGAAGATTCAATGCATACACTCAATATTGAAGCCGTTGCCTCAGCAATGGCTGACCTTGGCGCCCGAGACTGGCAGGTAGGGATAGTGGCTGCATCTGTGGCATCGGCGTTGCTTGAACGTGAGCCGAGGGAAACTCCTGAGCCAGAAGCGAAAGAAACCCAGCCTGAGTCTTCCTGATTTACGCAACACTTAAGTTGCGAAATTGCCTCGCCTGCTCTACTGTAATCCCATGCTCAGCACCTTCTTAATCGCAATGCGCGAGGGACTCGAAGCTGCACTCATTGTCGGAATCTTAGTTGCCTATCTTGTTAAAACAGATCGCAAGCGACTTTTGGCTCCCCTCTGGACAGGTGTGACGGTAGCGATTGTTGCTAGTTTTGCTTTCGGAGGATTCCTCTCATTTACATCCGCAGAATTAACTCCTCGCGGTGAAGAATTCTTTGCTGGCACTACTTCATTCTTAGCCGTCGGATTCGTTACAGCTATGGTTTTTTGGATGCAACGTGCTTCGCGTGGACTGCGCGAAGAACTCCACGGAAAAGTGGATTCCGCCGTCACAACAGGGGCTATAGGCATTGCCATTACTGCTTTTTTTGCTGTCGCTCGCGAAGGGCTTGAAACAGCGCTCTTTATTTATACAAACTTTAAAACTGTCGGTGCCGCTTCAGGTGCAACAGTGGGATTAGTTCTCGGTCTAGCCCTTGCAGTAGCAATGGGTTACTTAATTTATAACCGTTCGGTCAAAATTAATTTGAGTAAGTTCTTCCAGGTAACAGGCACAGCCCTCATTATTGTTGCCGCGGGAGTTCTTTCTTACGGAATTCACGAATACCAAGAGCTCGGCTGGCTTCCAGGAGCAGATTCCTTCATCTGGGATGTAACAAGTTGGATGGCAAAGGATTCAATTCTGGCTAGCGTTCTAGAAGGATCTATTGGCTTTGATACAACAACATCGTGGCTGCAATTCCTTCTCTCCGGCGCTTACATTGCGATTGTGCTTAGTCTCTACACAAAGCCTGCGCGCGCTCGCAAAAGAGAGGTAATTTCAGCCTAAATCTTTTACTTTTGGCTACCCGCGAGTAGCCTGTGAACCCCTTGCACAGGAGCTCACAGAGAGAAGTACTCAATGTCTCGATCAGTTGTTTTAGTTGATGCCGTTCGCACTCCATTTGGGAAAGCTGGAAGTTTGTACGCCGGCACTCGCGCCGATGATTTAATCGTTCGCGCAATACGTGGGTTGTTAGAACGAAATCCAAAAGTTGCACCCACTGACATTGATGACGTAGCTATTGCAGCTGCAACGCAAAGCGGTGACCAAGGAATGAATATTGGTCGCAGTGCAACACTTTTAGCGGGACTTCCTAATTCCGTGCCTGGTTATTCAATTGATCGTTGGTGCGCAGGAGCCCTCACAGCGATGACAACAATTGCTGGCTCAATTGCGATGGGCGCCTATGACGTTGGTATCGCAGGCGGAGTAGAACACATGGGAAATCACCCGATGGGCGAAGGTATAGATCCAAATCCTCGTTACTTGGCAGAAAAAATTGTTGAACAAGATGCACTTGCCATGGGAAATACCGCAGAGCGTTTACATGATCGTTTCCCTGCAATTACTAAAGAACGCTCAGATAAGTACGCGCTCGGGTCTCAAGAAAAAACTGCAAAGGCTTACGCAGCTGGCGTAATTCAAAAAGATTTAATCCCGACTGCAACACGAAGCGCCGAACTTGGTTGGGGTGTTGCAACAGTTGACGAACCACCTCGTCCAGGAACAACGTTAGAAGCACTCGCTACTCTCAAAACTCCATTTCGTCCTGCTGGTCGCGTAACTGCAGGAAATGCTGCTGGTTTAAACGACGGTGCAACAGTTTCATTATTGGCAAGTGAAGATTTTGCTAAAGAAAAAGGGCTTTCAATTAAAGCCCGACTTGTTACGTTTGCATTCGCTGGCGTCGAACCAGAAGTAATGGGATACGGACCTGTACCTGCAACAGAAAAAGCCCTTAAGAAAGCTGGACTAACAATTGCTGACATTGGTTTATTCGAAATCAATGAAGCATTTGCAGTTCAAGTACTTGCATTTCTTGACCACTTTGGGATAGCCGATGACGACCCACGTGTGAATCCTGTTGGCGGAGCGATCGCAGTAGGTCACCCACTTGCATCATCAGGAGTTCGATTAGCATTGAACTTGGCTCGCAGTTTTGAGGAGCACCCAGAAGTTCGCTACGGCATCACAACAATGTGTATCGGTCTGGGCATGGGTGGAACAATTATTTGGGAAAACCCACACTTTACGAAGGGCGCACAATAATGAGCACTCCTGCTGACTTAAAACTGCCAGAAGGTGCTCCAGAAGAAGTTGTCACACAAGCAATCCTTCGCCCAGTTGATCTGACTCCCTTTGGATTTAAAGGCACCTTGGCTCTTATTACTTTGGATAACGGGCTTGATCACACTCGTCCAAATACATTTGGTGCACAATCTCTCGCAGCACTTGATAAAGCGATTACGGACGCAGTGGCAAGTTCTCCGGCTGCAATTGCGATTACTGGCAAGCCATTTATTTTTGCTGCCGGTGCAGATTTATCTGCCTTGGCTTTTCTAAATAAACGTGAGCAATCCTTAGCTATTGGAAAATTCGGTCATGATGTATTTCGCAGACTGGGCGAAATAGACATCCCAACTTTTGCATTCATTAATGGGTTAGCACTTGGGGGCGGTCTAGAAGTTGGACTCCACTGTTCATATAGAACGCTTGCATCAACTGCATTTACAGCCTTGCCAGAAGTTTTCCTTGGACTTGTTCCCGGGTGGGGAGGCGCAACGCTTCTTCCAAAACTTATTGGGCCAGAGAAAGCTGTCCAGGTAATCATTCTCAATGCCCTTAATAACAACACCATGATGAAAGCCAAAGATGCGCTCTCACTCGGAGTTGTTGATGCGGTCTACGAACCAGCAGATTTTCTTGAGAAATCTGTCGCCTTTGCTGCATCTGTTTTAAACGGTGTTACCAAGATAGAACGAAAAGATTATTCATCAGATCCTGGTTGGGAAAGTGCAATTGCCATTGGAAGAGCTGCAGCACTGAAGAAATATGGAGGTGCAGAAATTGCAGCACCTACCCGTGCACTAGAACTCATTTCGGCTGCAAAAACTGCAACCCGTTCAAGTGGATTCGATGCCGAAGATCAAGCGTTAGCTGACCTGACAATGTCTGATCCACTTCGTGCATCTTTGTACGCCTTTAATTTAATTCAAAAGAAGCGCAAGAAAGTTGAAGGTGCGCCTAAACCAGCGCTCGGTCGAAAAGTAATGAAGGTGGGTGTAGTCGGTGCTGGATTAATGGCTTCACAGCTCGCTCTTTTATTTGTTCGCAATTTGAAGTGTCCTGTAGTCATGACCGACATTGATCAAGAACGGGCTGATAAAGGGGTGGCCTGGGTCCGAGCTGAATTAGCAAAACTTGTTGAAAAGCGCCGCATGTCACAAGAGAGTGCGGATCGCCTTTCAGCACTTATTTCAGGCTCTGCTGATCAAAAGGTTTTTGCTGGGTGCGATTTTGTAATTGAGGCAATTTTTGAAGAGCTATCACTTAAGCAAGAGCTCTTCAAAAAGTTAGAAAATATCGTTTCTCCTGAATGCATTCTTGCCACTAATACTTCTTCGCTCTCAGTTGAAGCAATGAGTGAAGGGTTAAAGAATCCAGAGCGCGTAGTCGGATTCCATTTCTTCAATCCTGTTGCCATCATGCCGCTACTAGAAGTTGCGCGAACAACGAAGACTGATGATGCAAGCACAGCAACTGCGGTCAACATTGGCAAAGAACTCAAGAAAACTATGGTTATCACAAAAGATGCTCCGGGTTTCGTTGTTAATCGTCTATTGACTCGCTTCATGGGTGAAATTACAGATGCTATGGATGAGGGAACTCCACCAGAAATTGCAGATAATGCAATGCGCTCTATTGGTTTCCCAATGTCTCCATTTGAGTTGCTTGGTCTAGTTGGTCCTGGTGTGGCCTTGCATGTTTCTGAAACTCTTAATAAAAATCTTGGTCCAAGGTACAAAATCTCTCCAACAATGCAAGCAATGGTCAAAGCCGGAATTCGCACCTTTTACATAAAAGATGACAAGGGATCTTTAATTGCCAATCCAGAAGCAGTTGCATTAATTGTTTCTGGAAATAAATCATCTACTGCAGAAGAGGTCCGCAAACGTGCGTTAACCGCTCTGGCAGAAGAAGCGCGCATGATGCTTGATGAAGGCGTCGTGGCAACTCCTGCGGAAATTGATTTATGTATGTTGCTAGGTGCTGGTTGGCCTATGCACCTTGGTGGAATTTTGCCGTATCTAGATCGCGAAGGAATTAGCGAATCTGTGTGTGGGAAGCGTTTTCATCAGCCGGGAATCGCATCCCTTCCTTAAGGGAGCTGCTCCATTCAACAATTGAACGCGTAATATTTTGCGCGGTTATTCCAAGATCTTGAAGCACTTCATCGCGCTTCGAATGTTCTAAAAATTCGAGCGGGATACCAATTGAATGGATCGGAACTTGCAAGCCGGCATCTCTAAACATTTCAGAGAGCGTGCTTGCGATGCCACCATGCTTAATTCCATCTTCAAGAACAACAACGCTCTTATAACGTTGAGCCATCGTGACAAGTGATTGAGGCAGCGGTTTAACCCAGCGCGGATCAATAACAGTAACTCCAACACCTTCTCGGTAAGCCTGTGACGCTGCTTCAACTGCCATCTGTGCCATCGCGCCAATGCAAATTAACAATACATCGGCACTTTCGCCCCGATATAAAACATCGACTCCATCGCGACGTTCAAAGGCTGGAATATCTGCAATTACTGCACCCTTTGGAAAACGCAGAAGCGTTGGGGCGTTTTTCACATTAACTGCTTCTCTTAAAGTTTCTTTAAGTCGTGCACCATCTCGCGGAGCAGCTACGTGAAGTGTCGGAACGATTCCGGTAAGTGCAAGATCCCAAATTCCGTTATGTGATGGACCGTCATCTCCTGTAACACCGGCCCGATCAAGGACAAAAGTAACTCCGGCCTTGTGCAGTGCGACATCTAAGAGCATTTGATCAAAGGCTCTGTTGAGAAAGGTTGCATACACGGCAACGACCGGATGCATTCCGGCAAAAGCTAAACCAGCTGCGCTTGTGACCGCGTGCTGTTCGGCGATTCCGACATCGATTGTTCGTGCAGGAAACTCTTTTTGAAACTTATCTAATCCTGTTGGCCCAAGCATCGCTGCTGTAATGGCAACAATATCTTTTCGTTCTCGACCAATTTCAACTAATTCATTTGAAAAAATACTGGTCCACGACGGAGCGCTCTTCTTAACAGGTAACCCAGTTTCAGGATCAACAATTCCTACTGCATGGAATTTTTCTGCTTCGTCTTCGACTGCTGGCGCATAACCACGACCCTTTTCAGTTATTGCATGAACCAAAATTGGTCCACCAAACTCCTTGGCTTTAGTAAGCGCCTTCTCCATGGCTTCAATATCGTGGCCATCAAAGGGTCCAAGATATTTCAAACCTAAATCTTCAAACATGCCTTGTGGCGCAACAATGTCCTTAATTCCCTTTTTCACTCCATGCAAGGTGTCATAAATCGGGCCACCGACAACAGGGGTTCGAGAAAGCACATCCTTACCCCAATCTAAGAACTTCTCGTATCCACGAGTGGCACGCAAAGTAGAAAGATATGTGGCTAATCCACCAATGGTTGGTGAATAAGAACGTTCATTATCATTAACAACGATCACTAAATTCTGATTTTTTGATGTTGCAATGTTATTTAGTGCTTCCCAGGACATGCCGCCAGTTAATGCTCCATCTCCAACAATGACAACGACAGAGCGATCATCTTGCCCACTTAGTGTGAAGCCACGAGAAATACCTTCGCCCCATGAAAGAGCAGTTGATGCATGGGAGTTTTCGATTACATCATGAACGCTTTCAGTTCTATTTGGATAACCTGCAATTCCCCCTCGCTGACGAAGTAAATCAAAACCTTCACTTCTGCCAGTGAGAATTTTATGAACATAACTCTGATGTCCAGTATCAAAAAGGATTACATCTTTTGGTGATTCAAAAATTCGATGAATTGCAATTGTTAATTCGACGACACCAAGATTGGGACCAAGATGGCCACCCGTTTTCGAAACTTTTTCAATAAGAAAAGTACGAATTTCGGAAGCGAGAGTTTTGAGCTCGTCCCGGCTTAACCGCCCTAAATCTGCAGGCGAATTGATCTCTGAAATCACATCCCTATTCTAGAACGGAGATGCAAAATAAGCACACTAAACGAGAAGTGAACGGAGGACATACTGCATGATTCCACCGTGACGGTAATAATCTGCCTCTCCCGGTGTATCAATTCGAACTAAAGCACTAAAAGTTTTATCTCCAGCTTTGACCGTAACTTCTTTTGGAGTATTTCCAGAATTTAGTTCTGTAATTCCCCCGATTTCAAATACTTCATCGCCACCCAATCCAAGGGTTGAGGTGTTCTCGCCACTCTTAAATTGAAGTGGAAGTACACCCATACCTATTAAGTTCGAACGGTGAATTCGTTCGAAACTCTCTGCAATCACTGCACGAACACCAAGAAGTGCAGTGCCTTTGGCTGCCCAATCTCGAGAAGATCCGGAGCCATACTCTTTACCAGCCAAAATAACTAAAGGAATTCCAGCACTTTGATAATCAATTGATGCATCATAAATTGTTGCCTGCTCGCCATTTTTTAAGAAATTGCGAGTAAATCCACCTTCAACGCCATCTAGAAGCAAATTCTTTAACCGAATATTTGCAAATGTTCCTCGGATCATTACTTCGTGATTTCCACGACGCGAACCATAAGAATTGAAATCCTTACGATCAACGCCATTTTCTTGAAGATATTTACCAGCGGGTGAATCGGCTTTGATGTTTCCTGCAGGAGAAATGTGATCTGTTGTAACAGAGTCTCCAAGAATTGCCAGAACACGTGCACCAGAAATATTTTTTACAGGAGTTGGTTGCACAGGCATCGAATCAAAATATGGAGGTTTGCGAACATAGGTTGATTTTGGATCCCATTCAAATGTTTTACCCGTTGGCGTATCCAATGACTTCCATCGATGATCTCCGTCAAAAACACTTGCATAATCTTTGCTAAACATTTCAGATGAAATTGAAGAATCGATAACGCTTTGAATCTCTTGTGGGGTTGGCCAGATGTCTGCCAAATAGACAGGTTTTCCGTCAATGCCTTCACCCAAAGAATCTTTTGTGAAGTCATGATCCATTGTTCCAGCAAGTGCGTAAGCAACAACTAAGGGCGGTGAAGCCAAATAATTCATCTTTACATCCGGACTGATTCGACCTTCAAAGTTTCTATTACCTGAAAGTACTGCACTTACTGCCAAATCATTATTATTAACTGCTTTACTGATTTCAATTGGCAATGGTCCGGAGTTGCCGATGCATGTAACGCAACCATAACCAACAAGGTTAAAACCAAGTTTTTCCATATATGGGGTTAAGCCAGAGCGATCGTAGTAATCGGTAACAACTTTCGATCCTGGAGCTAAGGTTGTTTTAACCCATGGCTTTGATGAAAGTCCTTTTTCGACGGCCTTCTTGGCCAATAGAGCTGCACCAATCATGACTGAAGGATTTGAAGTATTTGTGCATGATGTAATGGATGCAATCACAACATCGCCATTTTTTATAGTGGTACTTTTTTCGTTAACCTTAATATCAATCGCATTTTTTGAAGTCTTGTCACCAAAATATGATGGTAAAACTTTTTCAAATGCTTTTTTAGAATCTGACAGTGGTATACGGTCTTGTGGTCTCTTAGGACCAGCAATTGATGGAACCACTGTAGAAAGATCTAATTCGATATTCTCAGAAAAACGTGGGGTATTTTCTGGGTTGTGCCATAAACCTTGAAGTTTCGCATATTCCTTTACTAATTCAACTTGTTCTGGACTTCGACCAGTAAGGGTGAGGTAGCGAAGAGTTTCCTCATCGATTGGAAATATCGCACATGTTGAACCATATTCTGGACTCATGTTTCCAATTGTTGTGCGATTAGCCATCGGTACCGAAACAACACCTGGTCCATAAAATTCGACGAACTTTCCTACAACACCATGCTTGCGAAGGATTTCGGTAATGGTTAATGCTAAATCCGTTGCTGTCGTTCCGAGTGGCAATTCTCCACTGAGTTTGAAGCCAACAACGCGTGGAATCAACATCGATACTGGCTGTCCAAGAAGAGCGGCTTCAGCTTCAATGCCACCAACGCCCCAGCCGAGCACGCCAAGACCATTAACCATGGTTGTATGTGAGTCAGTACCAACTACGGTGTCTGGATATGCGCGCATGACGCCATTGACTTTGCGTGTCATAACTACGCGAGCTAGATATTCAATATTTACTTGGTGAACAATGCCTGTTCCTGGTGGTACAACTTTGAACTCATCAAATGCGCCTTGTCCCCACCTTAAGAATCTATACCGTTCACGATTTCTTTCATATTCGATGTCAGTATTTTTTTCGAAAGAGTCCTTGGTGCCAAAAACATCTGCAATAACTGAGTGGTCGATAACTAATTCTGCCGGCGCCAAGGGATTGACTTTCGCTGGGTCTCCCCCAAGAGCCACAATTGCTTCGCGCATTGTTGCCAGATCCACAATGCAAGGAACTCCGGTGAAATCTTGCATGACCACTCTTGCTGGAGTGAATTGAATTTCTGTATCTGGTTCGGCCGTTGGATCCCATTGGGCTAAAGCTTTGATGTGAGCAGTTGTGATGTTTGAACCATCTTCAGTGCGTAGTAAATTCTCCAGAAGAATTTTTAGACTAAATGGGAGTGATTGTGCGCCTTCGATTTTAGAAATATCGAAAATCTCATACGTCTTTCCAGAAACTTTTAATGTGCTCTGTGCATTAAAAGAGTTCGTACTCATAGTAGCTCCCAGCTAAAAGTATCTTGACGTCAAGATACCTTATCTGGGGTGAAGAGCGCAATAGATTCAATGTGGTGAGTCATTGGAAATAAGTCGAAAGCTCGAATTTTTTCTAAGGCAAACCCGGATTCGATTAAATACGCAGTATCGCGAGCCAACGCCGCAGGGTCGCAAGCTACGTACACAATTGCACGAGGTGAGAGTCGCTTCATTTCAAGAACTACTTCTTTTCCGGCACCTTCACGTGGAGGATCAAGAATAATTACATCGGCTCTATCAATTCGGGTGAGCACCTTTGCTACATCGCCCGTCGTAATTTTCACCTTGCTCTTATCTGCAAAATTATTTTTCGCATCCCCTGTCGCATCTTTATTGCCTTCGATCAGATGAATCGATCCACTTTCACCAACCAGGTCTAGACAAGCAGCAGTAAATAATCCAACTCCCCCGTATAAATCCAAAACGTTTTCGCCGATTTGTATATCCGCAAAATCAGTAACGACGCGGCTCAGTAGCTCAGGTGCTCCTTTATGTCCTTGCCAAAATGATCCCTGACTTACCTGAAGTAGGTGGGTGCCGACTTTTTCATGTAGAACCGCAGGGCCACTACTTTGTCGAAACTTTCCATCTCCGCTCTTTGGGGCTTGAGCCACCATTCGCTCGCCTTGCGATGAATATGCGATTTCGATTCGAACATCCGGTGAGAGTTTTTGATTGGACATTTCCGGAATGCCAATTTCAGGAAGTGCAATTAGACAATCATCTACGGGGATTACACGATGGCTTCTTGATGAATAAAAACCAATGGATCCTGTTTGATCGGTCGTTGCAGTTACACGTGTTCGCCAACGCAACGGCTGGTCAACTTCTTCGACTTCGATAGAAACATCTAATTTAGCAATTCTTTCAAACTGTTCATTAATGACATCTGACTTAAGTTCTCGCTGTCTGGAGATAGAAATATGTTGAAAATCGCATCCTCCGCATCCATTGCGGTGTGAAAACTTGCAAGGTGACTCAACGCGATCGGGGCTTGCAGTTTTTACATCGACTACGTCAGCACGAATGAAATTCGAACTTGTACTCGTAATTTCAATCTCAACTTTTTCACCAGGGATTGCGTGGCGGACAAATATCACCGCTTTCTTTCCGTTAGCGCTTTCGTGCCTTGCAATAAAGTGGCCACCGTGCGCAATTTTTTCGATGTCCACCGTAAGGCGTTGACCCACCTGCAGGCTTATTTGCGCCTTTGATTCCATGTATATAAGAGTAAGGGTGTAAGTTGTACTACGTGCACGTAGTCATAATGGGTTGCGGTCGAGTTGGATCTTCCCTTGCAATTGAGTTGGAATCCGCTGGTCACTCAGTTTCTGTCATCGATCAAGCGCGTGAATCTTTCCGCCGCTTGGGACCAAATTTTAAAGGCCACACCGTTACAGGCATGGGCTTTGATAGAGACACACTTCTTGAAGCTGGTATTGAAAAAGCTGACGCATTCGCGGCTGTCAGTAATGGTGATAATTCAAATATTCTTGCAGCGCGAGTTGCTCGCGAAACATACAAAGTTGCAAATGTTGTAGCACGAATTTATGACCCAGGCCGTGCCGAAATTTATCAGCGCTTAGGAATCCCAACTGTTGCAACTGTTCTTTGGACAACTGATCAGATTCTGCGACGTATTGTTCCTGAAGGTTCAAAGTCTGAATGGCGCGATGCAAGTGGTGCAATTCAACTCTGCGAATTTCACCCAACGGCAAACTGGTTCGGAATTCCTGTTTCAAAGATTGAAAACTTAACCGGGGCGCGCGTTGCCTTCATTACTCGCCTAGGCGCTGGCTTGATTCCAGATGAACACACTGTTTTTCAAGAAGGCGACCTTTTACACATGATGGTGCGCGATGAAGATCTTGAAAATGTTGAAAAATCCTTCTCACATTCACCAGAGGAAGCATCATGAGAATTGCTATCGCTGGAGCAGGAAATGTGGGTCGTGCGATTGCTCGCGAACTCCTCGATAATGGGCATCAAGTTTTACTGATCGATAAAGATCCAAAAGCTATGAAGATGCAGAGTGTTCCTGATGCTGAGTGGCTCATGGCAGATGCTTGCGAAATCACTTCACTGGATAATGCGAAATTAAATAATTGCCAAGTATTAGTTGCTGCAACCGGCGATGACAAGGTTAACCTCGTTGCATCACTTCTTGGAAAAACTGAATACGGAATTCCACGCGTTGTTGCTCGAATCAACCATCCAAAAAATGAATGGCTATTTGATAGTTCTTGGGGTGTGGACGTTGCAGTTTCTACGCCAAGAATTATTTCAGCACTTGTAGAAGAAGCGGTGAGCGTTGGTGATGTCGTGCGTTTGTTCTCATTTCGAAAGGGTCAAGCAAACTTGGTCGAACTCACCCTTCCTGACACATCATCATGTATTGGTAAAACAGTAGAAGAGATTAAATTACCGGATAACGCATCTCTCGCAGCAATTGTTCGTGATGGTCAAGTAATTGCTTGCTCCGCACACGATGTTTTTGCATCTGGCGATGAATTACTGTTTGTGGCTTCCGCTGATGCAGAAGCTCAGATTAAAGCGTGCTTTATTCAGAGTTAATCCCCTGCTTTAACGCTCGGAACTTTCTTAATAATTAGCCATGATCCCCATGCGGCCGCTGCAAATAACGGATAACCCATTGCGAGATTTACGCTTCCCAATAGATTTAGATTCTCTGGTCCACTGAGATAAATTGGAACTTGCACCAGTAACCTCAAATAAAACATCCCAACCCATAACCAGCCTGCACGAATATAAGCCTTCTTGCGTTCTGGGTGATTTCGCCACAAAAGGTTTTCACCCAGTATTGGACCCAGCACTAGTCCCAGTACTGGCCAGCCAACAAGATTGGCAATCAAATAGACAGTGCCGTATACAAGATTTGTTAGAAACTTAGGCAAGAAAAAATCATTTGCATTACCCGTTCGATTAGCTAGATAAGCACAAAATGCCACACCAATAAAACCTGAAATTACATGCTGAATAGTGTCCTTTTTAATGAGTCGAATAATTGTTAAAAGTGCCGAAGTACCAACCGCTGCATACAAGGCGCTCTTTAAATCGTGTGCAACATTAAAAACTATTAAAAAAAGTATTGACGGAAGTCCTGAATCAATCAGACCCTTTTTCCCACCCAATGCATTAACAACCTTGGCACGATCTTCCTTATCTTGACTCATGTGCGACCCGTTGATCCGAATCCGCCAGTGCCGCGACCGGAACCAGGTAATTCTTGAACTTCAATAAACTCTGCACGTTCAACTTGTTGAATCACTAATTGAGCAACACGATCTCCGCGCTTGAAGGAGACAGATTCTCGTGGATCATGGTTAATCAAAATAACTTTGAGTTCACCTCTGTAACCTGCATCAACTGTTCCAGGAGAGTTAACCATGGTCACTCCGTGTTTAATTGCTAAGCCAGAACGTGGGTGAACTAGTGCGACATATCCGTCAGGTAAGGCAATTGAAATTCCAGTTGGCACAAGTGCTCGTTCACCCGGTGCCAAAGTAATATCGATTGCAGAAACAATATCGGCTCCGGCATCTCCGCCCTTTGCGTAATGTGGCAAAGGTACGCCTGGGTCAAGACGCTTAATTAATACTTTTACACTCATGGATTGATATCAAAGTTCGGATCGACGAAAGCCAATACCTCAGGCGTCTTTGCGATTGCTTCTAAATAATCTGCAGGAGCATTTTGCAAGAAGTGGCTCATGGGAACAATCACGTAGAGCGCTGCTGCGCGCACCGCAATGTCTCCATCTGGAGAATTTAAACGGCCAACAGCGGAACAATAAACTTTTCTACTTACTTGCCCTGTTATTTCTGCGGTTATAAATAGTTTTGATCCCATAGGAACGGGTTTTAGAAAATCTGTTTCTAGGCGCGCAGTTACTGCGGGCGCACGTAATAGCCACATAAGTTTTCCAAGTGCTTCATCAAAGGCAAGTGAGAGCAATCCACCGTGTGCAAGACCTGGTGCGCCTTGATGATTTTCTGAGACTACAAACTCTGCGGTGATATCCATGGCTTTGCCAACATGCGCAACAAGGTGCAAACCAGTTGGATGTTTTTCTCCGCAACCAAAACAATGCGCGAAGTGCGATGGAATTTTAGAACCTGTAGCCGGCGCTTCTGGATGACGCTCTGGGATTACAGATCCTTCAGGCGGTGTTGTGCTTGCAACTCGGCTCATGTCTTTAGTTTACTGCGTTAGCCACTCAATGCTTCAATGTTGTAGCGTGACTCCCGTGCAATTTCGCGAAGTAATTACTCCCCCAATATGGCTACTTGCCTTTATCTATTTCCTATTTTCATCAATAAGTCTCTCATTGTGGGCTTCTATCGGTAATGCGCCCGCGCTTTGGTGTCAGATTATCTTGACATTTGTGTTGGTTTACATTGCCGTGAAATCACGGATGACTATTGAAGTCAATAACAATGAGTTGAGAGTAAATAAGGCCCACATAGAACTTCGTTATTTAGGTGATGCAAAAATTTTGGATACCGATGCGATGCGCTTTGCACGTGGCCGAGAAGCAGATCCAGCTGCTTACTTAGCGATTAAATTTTGGAGCCCACGTGGAGTCTTGGTAAAAGTAAATGATTCGCGTGACCCCACGCCCTACTGGTTAATTTCATCAAAACGCGCAAAAGAGTTAGCAGCAGCGCTGCGTTAGGCACACTCTTTACAGATTGCCTTGGCGCCTTCGCCCTTAGATAACTGAGTAATATGGTGAACTAAGAAGCAACGTGAACATGTGAATTCATCCACTTGTTTTGGCACAACTCGCACCGCTAACTCTTCACCAGATAAATCAGCACCTGGTAATTCAAGATTTTCAGCTGCTTCTGCTTCATCAACATCGATTTGGCCAGATTGAGCATCGACTCGTTTAGCTTTTAACTCTTCTAACGACTCTTCGTGGAGTTCTTCATCAGTTTTTCTGGGGGTGTCGTAATCCGTTGCCACTGCTCTCACCTACCTTCATATACATTCATATACCTAGCTGGTTATTTACTGAACGGGCGCATAATCGCCTATATCTGGGGTTACCGCCTATTACAACACGCCGAGAGGCGAATTTATTCCTGTATGGCTTGAATCTGGCGGGCTAATCCGCCGTCAACACGTGCATGTATTGCAGTTCCTTCGGCAACGTATTCTTCGCTCAAAATTTCGCCATGTTCATGAATCGCACTGATGAGATCACCCCGGTTATAAGGAACAACGACATCAACCTCAATTTTTGGTCTCGGTAAAGTTTTTTCTATCGCATGAATAAGCGCATCAATTCCAAATCCAGTTTTGACTGAAATCGCATAGCTATCAGGTTCTTTTCGCAGAATGTCCATCAATACTTCTTGATCGGCAACATCTGCTTTATTTATCGCGATAATCTCAGGGATTTCTTGTGCACCAATTTCATTGAACACTGTGCGAACAGCCCGTATTTGTTCGAACGGATCCGCGTGAGACCCATCGACAACGTGAACAATGACATCAGCATCGGCAACTTCTTCAAGAGTTGATTTGAAGGCATCAACTAATTGATGTGGGAGATGCCTTACGAAACCGACCGTATCGGTCAATGTATACACCCGACCATCGGCTGTGTGGGTTTTACGTACAGTTGGGTCAAGGGTTGCAAAGAGTGCATTTTGAACCAAAACTCCAGCGCCGGTTAACCTATTCAAAAGGGAAGACTTTCCTGCATTTGTATAACCGGCAATCGCAACTGAGGCAATATTATTTCGGCGACGCTCTTGTCTTTTCGTGTCACGTGAAATTTTCATTTCTGCAATCTCACGTCGAAGCTTGGCCATTTTGTCGCGAATACGTCTTCGATCTGTTTCAATCTTTGTTTCACCTGG
>Ga0214917_10001001_pt1 | contig 37002 bp, 46 predicted proteins | sample LL_1208_BB_MetaG_FD_177983 | JGI IMG/M metagenome (GOLD analysis project Ga0214917, IMG submission 177983) | Freshwater microbial communities from Lake Lanier, Atlanta, Georgia, United States - LL_1208_BB | ecosystem: Environmental > Aquatic > Freshwater > Lake | place: USA: Georgia | collected... | reverse complement strand
CAACAGCAACAGCAACAGCAACAGCAACAGCAACAGCAACAGCCACAAATGCAACCGACCTTTCGCCCTGCATTGAACCAAGACCCGTTGTTTTGGTGCCTGTACGTCATGATGAACAGCACATTCAAGTACGAGCAGTTGCCAAATCGTTTCACGGCCGAACAGGACGGCAAGCGCGACCAAATAATTGTGCTGAGAGACAAGGGTAAAGCGCTGAAGCAAACCACGGGACTCAAATTCACGGGGTCCAATATGGAAGCTGAGATCATGTCCCAGCGCATCTCGCTGCACGCGTTCCAAGTGCTCGTTCGCCTAAACTCGCTCAATGCGGTGTTTGTGAACCCAGCCAACCGCGTGTATGCCGAATTCATCAGTGACGCGGTGTCGGACAAGCCGACTTACATCCTGAAACGCGTTAACAAACAAATCACCATGACGCAAGCCACTGAGGCTCAGTTGACGGCAATAAGAGCAACGCATCATCGCATTGAAAATCTGCAGAAGCCCATTAAATCGGTGAGCGCTTACACCGTCGCGGAACTCACCGAAATGTGCCACCAGCTGAAGATTCAGCTCAAACCCAAAATGAAAAAACAGGAACTATACGACGCCGTATCAAAACAGATGGTTTTATAGAATGGGAATGTGATTTGTTCATACACTTAAATATTAAAATTGAATTTAAATAATGTGCTCTCTTAATATACATCAACGGACCCCGAATTGCAATGCAGAAACAACCGACGCATCAAAAGCAAGCACCACCGCATGAATTGTTTGACAACATGATACAGCAGTATTTAGGCGGGGTGCTGCGGACCGACGGCGGCACACTTGAATTGGAGGCGCGGTTTGGAACCCGTAATTTGAAACACGTGGCATCCATCACCAAAATTGATTTTGACAATGTGATTAAAACCCTGCTGTCGGCCGGATTCGTCATGGAAAAAACGGACGAATACACCCTCAAAATCAATTCCGAAATTGCGGACTCGCAAACTGGAAAGCCCCGCATGGCCGACATTCGCACCGAAATCCGAGGCATCCACAACATTCAAATGTATTGCAAAACCAATTCGCTGGACAAAGTGCATCCCGTTTTCGTTCAAAAAACGGAGTACAGTGACGATGCCGGAGAAACAATTCTCCCGATCAATTTTGACGACTTCAACTTCCGCCTCTCGCTCCAGAAGGAAAAACAATTCGCGGAGTCGTCTTCCACCGCAAAGACGGTGGTCGGGCCATGGCGCAGCAGCCGAAAAACGTTCCGCTACATTAGTCGCAGCACATTCCGTAACCCGACCATGCCGTTCGTGGTGGACATGAGTATCGTCAAAGAATCGCGCCGCGACTACGCCGGCAACGGCGGCAACGCGAGTCACATGATCCCCACGCACACATTTGCAGAATCCCATGTTACGGAATCCCAGCCCAAATACGAGATTGAGATTGAGGTGCTGAACGATGCGGTCGGGCAAGGAACCGCATTCAGCTCTGCGCGCAAGTTGGCCGACGCGATGCGATCCTGCATTAAAACCGTCATGTCCGGTCTGCAGGGCACCAATTATCCGATTGGGTTGACCGAGCGTTCCGAGGTGGCGGCCGACTACATGCATTTGTTGCATCCGGAACACAAAAAAGAAAAGGGATCCAACGTGGACGCGGTCAAACTGCTTCCTAAAAACTTCATTGGTCCGTCATCCTACACGTTGCAGCTGCAAAACATCGTGCCGGTTAATGAGAACTGCACCATTCCCAACGTGCGAAACAACTACACGGTCACCGACAAAGCCGACGGAGCGCGCAAACTCTTATTCGTGTCGCCCGCGGGGCGCATTTACCTCATTGACACCAACATGTGCGTGCAGTTCACAGGGGCGCAATGCGGCAATGACAAGCTGTTCAACTCGCTATTGGACGGCGAGCACATCCTACACGACAAGGCCGGGCGCTTCATCAACTTGTTTGCTGCGTTTGACGTGTACTACATTGCCGGCAAGGACGTGCGCGCACTGCATTTTGTGCCGTCTTCCGCGGAAGTGTCTGCGAGCAAGTACCGCCTACCGCTCTTGGTTGAATTGATAACTGCATTGAACGCGCGTTCCATTGTGCGCGGGGCAGCCGCGTGCCCGGTGCGCATTGAGTGCAAGAAATTCAAATACACGGGACAGGACCAGAGCATTTTCAAGTGCTGTGCCACGCTCATGTCGCAGATTGAGTCCAATGCGTACGAATACACCACCGACGGTATCATTTTCACACCGGCGGATGCTCCCGTTGGCGGCGACGCGGGCGCCGAAGTGGCCGGTCCCAAAACCAAAATCACGTGGCCGCTGTCGTTCAAATGGAAGCCCGCGGAAGCAAACACCATAGACTTTCTGGCCACGGTGGTGAAAGACACGAATGGCCAGCCCAAAGTGACCAGCATTTTCACAGACGGCATCAACGTCACCAAAATGGACCAATTGGTGCAGTACAAGACGCTGACGCTGCGGGTCGGGTTTGACGAAAAAAAGCACGGCTACTTGAACCCGTGTGAGGACGTGATCCAAGGCAGACTGCCGCGCAAAGGTGAAAAGGGCGCAAACGCCAACGAAGACTCATACAAGCCGGCACCGTTTTATCCCACAAATCCGTACGATCCCGAAGCACACGTGTGCAACGTGATCCTTCGCACGGATGCGGCGGGAAATCGCGGCATGATGCTGACCACCGAAAACGAGGTGATTGAAGACGGCAGCATCATTGAATGCGCATACAACGTGGGAGCCGCCGATCCACTCTTTCGGTGGGTTCCGCTGCGCGTGCGCACCGACAAGACGGCGGAGTATCGCAGCGGCCAGAAGAACTACGGCAACGCTTATCACGTGGCCAATTCCAATTGGCACACGATTCACAACCCCATAACGAAGAGCATGCTGACCACGGGGTTAAACATTCCGGACGAGTTGGCCGACGACGACGTGTATTACAACCGCGTTTCGGCATCGTCTGTCACGCGCGGGCTGCGCGATTTTCACAACTTGGTTGTCAAACGCGCATTGATTGGCGGGGTGAGCCGGCGCGGCAACACGCTCATTGACTTTGCGGTGGGCAAGGGCGGCGACCTCCCGAAATGGATCCACGCTCAGCTGTCGTTCGTGTTCGGCATTGACATTTCAAAGGACAACATTCAGAACCAGTTGGACGGCGCGTGCGCGCGCTACTTGGACTACTGCAAGCGGTTCAGCATCATGCCGGGGGCGCTGTTTGTGCAAGGCAACAGCGCACTGAATATAAAAAGCGGTGCGGGCATCAGCGGCGAAAAATACAAGCAAATTGTGAAAGCCGTGTTCGGCGATGGACCGAAAGACAAAGCGCTGTTGGGTGAAGGCGTGTATCGCGAATACGGCAAGGCGGAAAACGGGTTCAACGTGTCGTCGTGTCAATTTGCCATTCATTACATGTTTGAAACCCGTGCCAATGTGTGCAACTTTCTGCGCAACGTGTGCGAGTGCACGGAGGTGGGCGGCTACTTCATCGGCACCACGTACGACGGAGCCACCATGTTTGACGCGCTGAAGCCGTACGAAGTGGGTAACGGGATTGCCATCATGCACAAGGGCAAACGCGTGTGGCAGGTGACCAAAGCGTACACTGCCACCGAGTTTCCCGATGACGAAACGTGCGTGGGATACGCCATTGACGTGTATCAGGAGTCCATCAACAAGACGTTCCGTGAGTATTTAGTGAATTTCAACTACTTGAAACGGCTGATGGCGAATTTTGGTTTTGAGGTGGTGCAGCGCGATGATGCAGCCAAGGACCTCGGGCTGCCGGACGGCACCGGCATGTTTGAACAACTGCACGAGCAAATGATGGCGCGTTTGAAACAGACACCGGCTTTGGCATCCGATTTGGGGGATGCGCCCGACATGCGCGACTACGAGCGCCGCATCTCGTTTTACAACCGCTACTTTGTCTTCAAGAAAGTGCGGTCCATTGACAATGCGGAGTCGGTGGTGAAGAGCTTATTGGGAACATCCACTGCATTTGAAAAACAAATGGCGGCATTGGAAGAGGAACAAACGGAATTGGATGAAGCCGCTCCGGTTGGTGCCGCTCCGGTTGGTGCTGTTGTCGCAACAAAACCCAAACCAAAACCCAAACCCAGAGCTAAGCCACTTGCTGCTGCCACTGCTCCAACTGCTCCAACTGCTCCAACTGCTCAAACTGCTCCTGCTCCAACTGCTCCTGCTCAAACTGCTCCTGCTCCAACTGCTCCTGCTCCAACAGAGAAAAAAAAACCAGGAAGAAAGCCAAAAATTCAGTTGATCGTGAAAGAATCAAGTGAAAAATAAAATGCACATTCACATTGCTTGTAAAAAAATTAAAACGCATATTTCCTAAAAACCATAATTGTGTTTTTAAACCAGTACAAACTAGAATCTTTCCTCAATTTGTTTTCACTTTTGATGTCATTTAAATATCCCAATTCACATATTTTTGATTTTATGTAATCATTATTTTGTTCGTTGAAATGACCATGCCCGCCTTGTCCTTTGATTGCCCAACTTAGCACTATGCCATGTTTATTGTTACTGTGCAAATTATGCATAAAAATGTCTTCAAATTCAGGATGCAAATGCTCACCGACTTCAAGAGACATCACCCAATCAAATGGTTCGTCAAATGTTATTGGCACTGATAAATCTAATATTTTGCACCGATTATTTGTCAATTCAGGGGTATTCGGATTGCCATCAAATCCAATGGCATCAATATCATTTTTTTGAAAGGTTTCCACATACTTTCCCATTCCACACCCAAAATCAGCCACACTATTCGCATTCTCGGTTTTAAAAAAAGTAGTTAAACTAACCCCAAGATGAGGGTCATGCACGTGCTGACTACTTGATTCTAAACCAATCCAATAACCATTTTCATGAATGCTCATTGGGTTGCATTATACATGCATGCATACACAAATAAATTTCCACTTGTACGCAATGATTAAGCAACAAATGCAAATGCACACAACAACTCAAACGCCATTGAAATCATTGGTTCCGGTTCCTTTATTTTTAAAAATTGATTTAAAAATAACGGCATATTACAACAATTAAGAAATCCAACCATACACACATGATCATCCCCGTCAAGTGCTTCACCTGCGGCAACGTCATCGGCAACAAGTACGAGTACTACTTGAGCGAAGTGCGGCGACTGAAGATGTCCCGCGGCATGGACACCGAGAAGGTCGTTTATTTGACCAAGGAATACATTCACAAAACCCCAGAGGGAGAGGTGATGGACAAACTTAAGCTGAATAAAATGTGCTGCCGCCGCCACTTCTTGACGCACGTCGACATTGAATGAATTGAATTGAAGATGCGCTCGTTTCACACGTCATGCAAGTGCGCGTTTGCACTGGAAACACGATCAATGCTCGGAAGCTTGTTGTGCGTCAAATCGTGTTCCACCACGGACAAACACACCGCGATTGCAGTGTATTTAAACAGGCGTGGGAACACGCCGTGAATGCAAGATGCGACCGCAGCACCCAGCAATTTAGCCGCATTTTTTGTGGATTCTGTCAAATTACGCAAATACCAGTGAACTCGGTTGCACGTGTTGTAAAATCGCACGTTCATGCGATGTGCTCGCAGCACATCATCCTTCGTGTAAGGGAGAGACATCGTAAATTATGGCCGTTGTGCATACACACCAATTGACGCATGCGTTTATTTATTTTTTTATATAAATAGAATACAAGACGGCAACCCGATCTAATAATAATGGCAAACTCTAGAAAGAACCGTGGCTCCAGATCAAGAAGCAAATCACAAAAAGGTGGTTGGGGCGGGTGGGCGTCACACACGCAGATAGGTCCCTCGTGGAATGGTGAAAATGGAGGCAATCATTTTGGACTAAGTGGAGGAGGGATTCCATCCGGAAATCCTATGCCCGTGCAAGCATTCTGGGGGCCCAGCATGCATCAGGCAAATCAGTTGGTGCCTCCTTTGTCGCCTAATGCATTGAGCAAGGGCGGCAATAAGCGCAGCGCAAATAAGCGCAGCGCAAATAAGCGCAGCGCAAATAAGCGCAGCGCAAATAAGCGCAGCGCAAATAAGCGCAGGTCCAAGCGCGGAGGCTTCGTCTTCGGCGGGTTGTCACAGAACATCATGACCGGGGTGGACAACGTGAAAATTGGACTACAAAATTTCTACCGCGGTTTCATGGGAACCAATCAGCTGAATTCAGCATCCCCATGGAATCAGCCCGCATTGAGTGCCACCGCGCATCAAACCGTTCAACTCCCACCGGATCTGAGTGCCATCCGTGCCGCAGCACATGCCCGGGTGGCCAATGTAAAATAATTGCATTGGATTGATTTAAGCACATTCGCACGGCTGCCAACGTTTGAACCGATGATTGAAAATGCACGTCATGCGCACGCACTTGTTTGCGTCCAGCACGTAGTTATCGGGTTCGTCTTCATCATCGCTTTCTTCCAACGCGTCCAAGTTCCGATTTTCTTTGATGTTCCGAAATATGGAATTCATCATCACGCTGACTTTGTAATTCGGAATGTGCGCAATCATTGTGTTGTCGGTGATGGGGTCGTCCTTGCCGTTCAACACGTAGTATATGTCATTTTGAACATCGGGTTTTAGGACAAACGTGCGCCGCAGCGGAGCCTTGCAGCATGCATTTGGCGTCACAGTTGTGGCGTGTGATTGCCTCGGAAAAAACGATTGTGTAGGAGCTCTTGTCGTGATTTGAGGAGGCTGTTCGGCAAATTGAATCAATAAATTTTTGTATTCGGTGCAACCCCGTTGCAAAAATCGGTGTTGTATGCAAAATACGTCATACGACGTTATCGTCATCGCGTCATTCAATGCAGCACCGAACGACGAGTGCATGATCGGCATGAAGAACCGCAACGGCAATTCCATCTGGCATTGTTTCAACAAATCAAACAGTTGAATGAACCGGTTCATGCTGCCGTCGTTTGGCTGTTTCACCCCGCAAAGGTAATGCACGTTCTCCACACTGAACCGTTTTTTGTCAACCATGCATGTTCCGTACAATATTGTCCCGTGACCATGATGCCACGCATCGCCCATGTGCGGCATGGGAAACATGCGCACATCATCAAATGCAACTGCTTGCAATTGTTTGGTTTGCGGTTGCGATTGCGGTTGGGATTGCGGTTGGGATTGCGTTTGCGATTGATAAGGACGCTTTGCGATTTGAAACATCCAGCACTGACCGTTGTTGGTAAACCACAATGCACATTTTTTCCCTCTGGGAATTACAGCATATACGTCAGCCAAAAATTTCTTATGAACATGATTTTCATAATAAATTTCAACTAAATTTGCAAATCGTTCCTGCATGGTTTGTTTTGCCGATTTCAACGAAGGGTGCGTTTGCGCGGGCATGGATTGGGATTGATTGAATGTCTATGCATCATGACGTGTCAAATCCTTTAATATTGTTTCACTAAATGAATCAAGTGTGAAACACTGACCCCAGTTCTGTGAAATTTGAATTGGACAACGAATGCGATTGTGGATCTGCCGATGCAACAGATGACGCGTTTAATTCCATCAAATAACGTTTCAATTCGTTTTTCATTGCATCAGTTGCATCAGTTGCATTGGTTGCATTGGTTGCATTGGTTGCATTGGTTGCATTGGTTGCATTGGTTGCATTGGTTGCATGAGCGTTTGACGCTTCATTGTGTATGCGCAGTTCCCTAAACAATGCATCGTACCGTTGCTGAGGACGTTTCACCATGTCTTTCATTTTTGGAACCGTCAACGTTTCTTTGAAGAAAAAATACAAATTGTGCAATATGAAAATGATGACAAATGATACAGCAATGACCTGTGCAATCCACCACATGGAATAAGTGTGTAATATGAAATATGTAATATGATGTTGCTACGAACTGAATGAAGTTAGACTAAATTACATTGACATAGTTTTTAAGGATTTACAACGTATCTTCGCGCGCGCGCGCGTGCGCGCCTTACAAAATGAAATAAAATATGTGCACCAAATGATTTAAACCTATGCACGCATCAAATTGTAATTTACATCTTGTCTCATTGCATCATGTCGTCAAAACCGCAATCCGCGTGCATTCCCATCGTCGTTGTTGAACGCAATGGAGATTTGCGTGCTGCACACGTGGAATCGTACAATGCATTGGAATTGTCTAAAAAATGCAAACACAAAACCTCAAAGGGGTTTGAAGTTTTTGCAGAGTGGGCTTATTCCGGAGAGGATGCAACTGACCGATTTCTTGTGGAGCTTTGGGCTCGCGACAATGGAACTGCAGGTCAAGAAAACAAATATGAATTTCCACCGCCGGTGGACACCATGTTATTTTTTGGAGCATGTGCCCTAGTGGCGAAGGACATGTCGTCGCAACACCGCGTCATTCCACTCACTCTTGAAAAGTGGGATAAAATGTATGATTTTTTGTTTGGCGGATTTGACACGTTGGCCAATTGCGACGATGATGGTGAATGCGATGAACTAGATTCCATACCGGCGCACTTAAAAACCAAGGACGGATATCTGAAAGATGGATTCGTGGTGGATAGCGGAGAAGATGACGATGATGCAGAGGACGACGACGATGACGAAGACGAAGACGAAGAAGACGACGACGATGACGTCGCCGACGCCGACGACGACGACGAAGACCCCGATGACGAAGACCCCGACGACGATGAGGGGGATCGCGATGACCGCCCCACCGCAACAGCCGCTGCGACCAAGACTAAAAAACAAAAACCAACACCGTTGGTTAAACGACGTGACAAAAAACAAATGAGAGAAGAAGTGCTAGTGGACACTTCATCTGAATTGAGCGAAGAAGCATACGAATATTGTGACGATTGAAATGCGCGCGTGAACCCGAATAAGTGAAACAATGCACAAAACAACATAAACCGTTTGTCGGATAAGGGTATAACTTTGCATGCAACGATGTCGTATTATTATGAATTGCCCAAATTGAACAATTTGACCGTCCCCGTGGACGCATCGTCGCCCCTCTTTGAAATCACGGCATCCTCACCCCCCACAGCGACCACACTGGTGTCCCACACACTGCATGCGTATTTGTGCGAGATCAAAACGCAAATTGAAGAATGCGGCGAAGAACCATGGGATTCCGTTAAAAAATACACAAATCCATTTGAATTCATTCACACCGCAATCCCTAATTGCAAAACTTACACCACCGTTAGCAAATTGCACCCGTTATCGCGCTCGTTTTACAAGATGATTGAGCTGCATGCCACTTTTTTCAATGAATCGCACGACATCCCGCGCATGACTTCATTCCATTTGGCAGAAGGCCCGGGTGGGTTCATAGAAGCGCTTACGCACATTCGGTCCCAGCAGCACGACGTGCAGCATGACGTGCATTACGGAATGACACTCTTGAATCAGGACGCTTCTTGTCCCGGATGGAAGAAGAGCAAGACTTTCTTGGAAGCGCACCGAAACCGGGTTCGCATTGAGTGCGGTGCCGACGGCACCGGCAACATCATTTCGTTGGCCAATTTTGAGCACTGCGTGTCCAAGTACAAGAATGCATGTGACTTTATCACCGCCGATGGTGGCTTTGATTTTTCATGCGATTTTAACAACCAGGAATCCATGGTGTCGCGTTTGCTGGCCGCGGAATTGGGGTTTGCACTGGCATTGCAAAAACCGGGGGGGCACTTCATATTGAAAGTGTTCGATACTTTCACCAAACCCACGATTGACGTGCTGTGCGTGTTGTGCAATTTTTACAGGGAGGTGTTTGTGTCAAAACCGTGCACCAGCCGACACGCCAATTCAGAGCGCTACATTGTGTGCAAGCATTTTCGGCTGGCGTCGTCTGATGCGCTCCTGCCGCATCTGTGCACCATGTTCAAACAGTTGGAGGAGTTTCCAGTTGATGCGGTCATGACGTCTCTGATTCCGCTGGAGCATGACACTTATTTTTTGAACAAGATAGAAGAATGCAATGCCATCATTGGACAACAGCAAATGGAAACCATCAATTCAACCATTAATATGATCATAAATAAGGGGCATATGGAAAAAATGGAGTCCATGAAACGACACAACATGATGCGGTGCATCAGCTGGTGCGACAAACACGGCATCCCTTGCAATAAAATCATTCAACAGAACAATATTTTCCTAAAACATTGACTTGCAATTGCACATGTGACTGCAGTATAGACTATTTAGAAATAATATAGACACTATATTATCACTTAATCATCATTTGCACAAACCAGCATTCACATAGATGCAGTCCACATTCCAACTGCTATACAACACGGTTGTTTCGCGCCGGAAAAAAGAACGGTTTGAGACCATTTTAGAACCGATGCAAGCCATTCTCCAAATTGCGATGCTCGCATTTTATCCCGTGGGCACCAAACTCACTATCAAAAACAACATCATGCTGCTGCAATCTCCCACTTACTCGCAATCCATGTCGCGCTGGTACAACAACGACACCAAAGAGGACCTGTATTTTTTGTTCAACGTGTTTCACCGCTTCAAGAAGTTTTATGCGCATTACAAGACGGACGCTCCCGAATCGGTGCAGCACCGGTTGTACGCGCTGCTGATTGACTTGTCCAAGACGGGCATAAACAAGCTCATCCGCACCTACGGGCAAACCGACAAACCGCACATCTTGCAGACGCTCACCATGTACAAGTTCATACTGGACGACCAGCTGTCGCCCGATCTCATGACGCTGCAAACGAATGTGTCCACGAATGCATCCAAACCCCATAGAATGAAGCCCGTTTTGAATGACGACGACCCCGCTTCGGAAATGACCACCTCCAATAACACAGTGGACGACATTTTTGTGTCCATCGTGAGCATTTACACGCCTGAACTGCTCAACATTATGTTCAATGCGTTGATTTTGATGCGGGACAACGAAACCAATTACCAAGCGTATGCTGACGGACTGAACCGAATCATGGAACCCACGTGCGTGCAGCTGAAAAAGTGGATTGATGAGCACATCGTGTACTAAAACGGGAACCCAGGTTCCCGTAAACCCTCCTCCGAACCCCTCCTTACAGGGGAACTATGTGCCAAGCATTGCGTTTTCCTTGTCAAGGAGGGACAATACGAGGGGGTTTAAGGGGGGGCGCTTGTCCCAACGGCTCGGCCGTGCCTTTGCGCCCCCTTACAGTTTGACACTGGATTCCACGTGGCGGTTGGTCTCCAGCGTGCCCTTGATGCGCCGCCCAAATTCAGGGAACACAATGTTCACTTTTTGGGGCTCCCCGTTTTTAACGTAGTCCTGTATTTGCACCATGAGCTCCTTTACGGCGGCGAATTTAGACGCATACAACTTCAATTCGGTCAACTTTTCCAAAATGGGCTTCACCTGCGCCTGCCGCTCCTCCTTTGTTCGGTCCGACGAATTAGTAGTAGTCATATTTATATAACTCATATTGAATTTTTTAATATCATTGTAATATAAACACATACGATAATTAATGTCATCATCACAATTACACGATTTCGCCGAGGTGACAGCACAGCAGCCTGAATTACCAGATAGTAAATTTGAATCAATCCTCGCAGCCATGCTTGCAGATGACTCGCGACGAAAACATAGGAAGCCTAAGAATGCTAATTCTCTAAATGAGTTAAAGCTACAATACAGTGATGCAAAATCATTTGCGAATCCACGGGGTCCCACGCATCAAGAACTATTTGAACAAGCTCGCAAAAATGATGCAGTAAGATTTAATGAAAGACAAATGGATGCAGAGAGATTCGCGCATCAAGCTGCACTGCGTGCATTACGGATTTCAATAAAACCCAAACTTGACTATATGCAAGAATTTATGCATGGTAATAAAGGTGTAAATAAAGATGCAACAAAAAAAAAAGGTGGAAAATCTCATAGACGAAAATCACGTCATCGTCGTCGCAAAACCAGTCGGGCTCATTGATTTTCTTTATGATTGCTCTAATCCATGTTCAAATATTATGCCGTGAATTGTGCATAATATTTCTAGTCTACGTTCAACTTATTAATATGTTTATACATATATTATGAACAGCTTGTGCAAGTACCGCAATGCGCTCGGCGTGCCCGGCAAGGGCGCGCACTCCGTTCGTCTCGGTGGCGTTGCCATCGTGGACGTCATCATGACTCTGGTTGGCGCTTACATCATCTCTTATTATGCGCGCGCCTCGTTTGCATGGACCGCTGCGGGGTTATTCCTGTTCGGCATCATCCTGCACCGATTGTTCTGTGTGCGCACCACCATTGACCGGCTGCTGTTTCCAAATGCTGCAAAACGCGTCCGGTTTAGTGAGTGATTGATTAATTGATTGATTAATGGATTAATTGATGGATTGATTGTTTATCCAATTTCTCTCGGGTTGAAGATTGCATAAACGGGTAAAGTGTTGCAAGTGTGCGCACGTGTTGTGATTGGTTGCCATTCATTGCAACCTTTTTGCATTTTGCCATATTGCATTTTGAGAGAAAATAGGAATAAATTCAAATTATTTTAATAAATTCAAATTATTTTAATAAATTCAAATCAATTTAATAAATTCAAATTATTTTAATAAATTCAAATTATTTTAATAAATTCAAATCAATTTATCTATAGCCCGCAGCCGTTACGGCCGACGCGGGCGTCCTGCGTCGGTTCTCTGTGGGAGTGAAAAAACACATTGTGCTGTTGCCCGGCAGACGCCGACACTGCGGGACTTGATAATTGTTTTTCACAAAGTAGCCCGGGTTGTATTCGGTGCTGTATTTGCCAGCGTTGGCACCCTGCGCGCCAAATGCGCTCAAAAATGAGTTGCCGTTCACATTGACGGTGTTGACACGCAGGCTCAGCGTGCGCGTGCCGCTGCTCACGCCACCCTGCTTGGCAAACGTCACGTTGTTCGGCTTGTAAATGGTGGTGCCTTGGCACGTATTGGGCTCTTGACTTTGGGCCTTGCTGCACGCGGGGTACAAGCAGCTGCCAGTGAGCCGAGTTTGCGGACCCAAGCACTCGTCATTGGGCCAATTCGGCGTGTGATCGGGGCCAATGTATTGCACACCCGGCACCGGATTGGTGGAGAGCTTTTGGTCATAGCGCTTGCACCGCGACTGCAGGTACGCCCGGGTATCGCTGTAATACGCCTTGCTCATCAGCGTCACCGCCGATTTAATCACGTTGTTTGCGGGGCAGCAGCCAATGTATTTCGTGTTGTATAGCCCCGTCTGAATCTGGTAGCTGTTGGGATTCACTGGGTCTCCCACCTGCACGTAGCCCTTGTTTTCCACGCGGTCGCATGGCTCACATCGCTGCGACGGAATTTTCAACAACGTTTCATCCAATTTTGCCGTGGAATTGCCCGGCGTGTTGCCACAGTCACACGTCGTGCCGTCACCAGACTTGGTGGTGCCGCCGGGCGTGTCAATGACCAGCGTCACGGAATTCACGCTGCGTCCGCTATTCAGCCTAGGCTGCAGCTTTCGGCGCCAATGCTTCATGGGACGGGCTTTCATGGCGGGACCAGTGAAATCATGCGCAGCTTCATCCCTTTGTTGGCCAATTGGCACGTTCAGCATGGCTCCGTTCTCATTCGGACGACTAAACCCCGGAACCACTTGATTCGTGGTGGTGAGCGCCGTTTTAGTGGGGTAATGCACCTCCTTGGTCGTGATCAAGCTGTTGGAGCGGCGCCAACCGATGCCGTCCGATATGGTCATGGTTGTCATTGTTGGGTATGATTGGTAATAAACAGATAATAAATCGACAATAAATTATATTCAATATATATTAGGTTGAATATTATTTATTTGTCATTTAGCATTTGATAATGATTCATGTGACCTTGTGCGGCTTTCTCATAGTATTTTTTTCATGGTTGTTGCTACACGCATTGATTTATTCTAAATCAGATGGTCGCATCATTGAAGGTTTAGAGCAGTCTGAATCAGCCGCTGAACCAGCCGCTGAACCAGCCGCTGAACCAGCCGCATCAAAAGGGACGCCGAGCAGGGCTCTAACAGATGAAAACACAGTCCAAATTGGGATTTTGAAAAAACAGATTGCGTCTCTTATGACCACCGCAACCAAACTAAACACGGATATGTTGAAAAATGAAGCCAGCATTAAAAAGAACACGGAAATGATTCAAAAAGTGGTGGACTCACAAAACGCCACAAATGCGAAAATGGCCGACATGAAGAAGGCGCAGTAATGAATGATTGAATGATTGAATGATTGAATAATTGAATGGTCCATCCATCGCAAAATAATGTGATGGCATTGTATGACATCGTGGACAAAAATGAAATCCATGCATTCTGTGCTGTTTTTTATTCCGGATCAGCTGTCCGAACGGACTGTGCATATCATTGTCGTCGGCATCTTATGCATTTTGCTCGCATTTTCTCTCGTGGCACTGTATCGCAGAATCAAATGCGGGTTTCCCGAGCCCTTTGTGGAGGGAATGACCGCCAACACCGACGCCGACACTGCCGGATTGGATCCAGCCGTCTTAGAACTGCAGGCCCAAACCAATGCTCTGCAAACCACCTACGATAAACTAAACATTGCATCTGAGGACCAAAAAAATAGCATTGACGCAAATGCACACATGTTGATGAAAATCACGAGTGACCCTAACCAAAGCAGCAACATCACGCGCGTCAACATCAATACAGACGACCCTTCCAAAACCAATGTCCCGAGCATCATTGACATGTCATAAGTCCATAAGTCACCAACAACCAAGTGGTGAACAATTAAAATATGCAAAATTGTAGTCAAAAATATATTCATATTGCATAACACTTGCAAAATGAATTTAATCCAAACAATAGGCAACCTTGAATTAAGCGCGCCTGCGTTGTCGCCTGAAAACATGCGTTTAATACAATTGGCATTGTATTATGATTTTGTATTATGATTTTGTATTGCACAACATGCAGCAAAAACCATTTCGTGTTTTACTCGTAACAAGTGGTGGGGCAATCATGAACGCGGAACGTGGCACAAAATTAACGCTTCCTAACATAGGATTAGTTGTTAATACAGTGAATGAACTGCACAATTCACTTGTTGAGTGTTTGTCCGATAAAACAAAGTGCAATGCTGATGCATTACGCAATAATATTGAGCATTTAAAACACGACGTGTATACTAGTAAAAAGATTAATGAATTCAAATCACGCGGAAAAAAAAACGCCTGCGGAATTATACGACTTGTTGAATCCGGGAGATGGGGACATTAATGTAGCAATGCAAAATGCGGTGCGACAAATTAAGAATTACCCTGACGCTGCGGACACGGTGTATATGGCGGATGATGAAGTTCTTAACCTAATATCAAACGGTGCGGCTGTTCAATTTTTGGACAATGATACTGTGGCCGCGATGTTGAGCATAAAGGATGATGGGATTAAGTTGCCACCAAAGATGAAAGGCGGTCGCATGAAACGACGTGGCACACAACGACGTGGCACACAACGACGTGGCACACAACGACGTGGCACACAACGACGTGGCACACAACGACGTGGCGCACAACGAAACACTAGACGAAGCAGTTGCAAAAACAAAAAACGCACGCGAATACGTTAATTAAACACCCAATGAAATGCACGGAAGGTTGCGACCCCGAATGCAAAGCCGAACACCACCTGTGTCACCGTGTGACGTCGAAACACAACGCGCGACCACATTAACATGACTGCAATTGTTAGCGCCGCAGCAATCCATCCCGGGTGCCACGTTTTCCACGGCAGGAACTGGTGCACAAATGCCACAAAATATCCAACGGATTGGGCATGCCCCGATGGAAATCCGTATGAATTATTATTCTTATACTGTGGCCAAATGGATGCAAACACAGTGTCAACCGCGGTTTTGGGATGATGCGGGACAGGCCGGTTGCCAACATCGCCGATCACGTAACGGAACCCTTGTTTCAGCACGCTGTTGACGATGGAGTTGCCAATGTAGCCGAGGAAGGCATACGCATACGACACGTGATACACGCGACATAGGATGACGAGTGCGAAAAATAGCAGCTGTGGATACGAACTGATCCATCGTTCATACATTGAACCAAATTATTACTGTATACACTAAATGAAACTTTTTATTATGCGTGCAATTAATATATTATTGTATTACAATATATCAACGGTTTATTTTACTCATATTAAATGTCAAATTTTTTTCAGGATGTGATGGGGAATTTAGACAATGTGCAGCAAGAGCTGCTCGGGCCAGATTACAAGTACTTCAAAAACATTAAAACTCCGAGCGAACTGGGAGTCTCAAGCAGCGGCGGTCTGGACAGACTGGCGGACAACATCAATGCACTGATGTCATACGTGGAAGTGCTCGTGTCTGGTGGCGGCAATGCGTCCGCAACCGGCAAACCGCTCGGAAATAAATTCTTCTTAAAAACGGCAGCCAAATGCAAGGTGGCCAGTAGCGACGCCGCCAAGGGGAGCATCGTGGACCGCTACGTGTACGTGAATAACGTGCCGGATGGAAACATCCCATTCATTTCGTCGGGTTTGGGCGGTGTGCAATTCAGCAACTTCTCGGGACTGATTCCCGGAACCATGACGAATGCAGCCGCACTTAACCCGTTTTCGCTGTTTCAAGCGTTTCAACTGGGTTCCACACCCGACTGCCAAAGCATAACGCTAGAAACAATTGATGCCAACAACGCCGTATCCTCGGCCACCAATTATGTTGCCACAGTGGACATAAAAAACATGCCTGCGTCGTGGTTCCCGAACAAAAAAAATCCAATCACGGGAACCGTTGCGCGAGAGGCGTTCACACAACGGCAGTATGCCCGCCCGTGCACCAAACGCATGGGCGGCATACCAAATGGCACAATTTCCGGGTTGTATTACACAACCTTGGGATTTTTGTGTTTGGTCCTGTTGTATGCTCTTACCAAACGAATGAAAAATAATTAATAATTAATGATTAATGATTTGCAATAGATGCGCATTTGTGCAATGCACACTAAATGAAAATAAACATCGTGCATAATTTAATAATGTGATATTAAAATATACACCATATAAATGAAAACAATGCGTCACCGCACCAAACATGGTGGTCACACGAAACGCAAAAGACATCCAAAATACAAAAAATTTCACACAGTCAACAGGCGTTTGCGAAGACGAACGCGGAGGAAAATTAGTGGTGGTAATATACCTCCATTTAACTTTGATATTAATGTGGATCATGTAGTTGCCAAAGGATGGGCGAAGGTAACTAAATTGGGAAGTTGGTTTAGCAAAACTGATAGACTTGAACAGATAATTATATTTAAGGAACCAAAAGGGTCATACGCTGTCACGGGTAGATATGTTATTGCAAGATGTGCCAAGACCACTGCATGTGACATCAGAACGATGGAAAAGGAGAGGTTGATAACAACCAGTTTTCGGGTTGCAGGTAGGGATAAAGACCACGAAGATTTTTATGAATTTGAAACGACCACAAAACAAACATACCGAATAAAACCGATGATGGATGAGAATGGACGAACCAATCTACGCAAATTTTTAATATGTTTTAAACCGACTGATGCTAATGCTAAATTCTGCAATCCAGCTCCAGTTGCAAGTCCATCCATAGATCAACCGGCGCAACAGGCGCAACAGGCGCAACAGGCGCAACAGGCGCAACAGGCGCAACAGGCGCAACAGGCGCAACAGGCGCAACAGGCGCAAGAGGCGCAACAGGCGCAACAGGCGCAAGAGCTCAAGGATAAAATGAATAAAATTTTTGAATCCACCCCGGGCGGCGTAAGGGATTTAAATCAATTTATTAGAATTTGTTGGTTAACCCCGAGAGATAATAAAATAAACACGGTTGTGGAAAAGATAGTGGAAGCGGTTGATCCAGCATTTGATCCAAACGATAAGGACAAATGTAGGACATATCAAATATTAAACTCATTCATTGAACAATTCGCGGAACAAAAAGAGAAGCTGGAGAAAGTTGTGGAAAATAAATCTATAACCCCAGTGCAGATGCTGCTGCAACAGAGAATTGTGAAGGAACAGGAAATTGAACGTAAAAAGCAGAATGTACGTTTAGCAAATTTAGAAGCATTCATTAGATTGGCATTGTCACTAAGCAGCACCGAACCACGAAATTTATCAGTCATATTGAACTCCATGAGTAATGAAAACTTCGCGAAATTATTGGAATTATTGAAATCCATGACTCCTGAAAATATCGAACATGTGATAAAAAGATTGAGTGGTGTGAAAGACCCTGCATTAACCTACATAATGGGCTTGGTGAACGACAATGATAAATTGGAAAATGTGTTAATAGGTTTAAATGACCTAAATCAAAACCCTAAACACATGCATTCCCTAATATTATTGTTTGACCATGCCACAATTAATGATGCAGGTAAAATTAACCTCAATACATTCTACATTAGACCTCATCTTAAAACACTTGTAGACGAATCATGCGCATCCATACGAAAAATAATGGACATTGTTTCTGTGACTAATGTGTCACTGCCAGAATGCATTTCAGCTCCAGATTCGGTTACAGTCACATGATCAATGCACCCTGTTGAATAAATAAATATGTCATAGTAATATATCATTTCACAATGTTATATTTTTTAAACCACAAGCTGCTATGTCTCATATGTCTCATTGTGCTTGAGACGATTCTTGGAATTGACAATCTCATATTTATCAACATTATAGCAAATAGACTGCCAGAACATCAAAGAAGAAGTTTAGTTGTGTGGGGATTGAGCATTGCGTGCATCTGTCGCATTGCGTTTCTCGCACTGATATCGTGGATTATTCAATTAAACAAGCCCATATTTGCAATGCTGGGCATTAACTTTTCATGGAAGATGATTATCCTAATTATGGGTGGAATATTTCTGATTTACAAAAGTGTCATGGAACTTTATTACAACGCATACCCTGAAAAGGATACACCGGATAATCAAGAGGAACAGACTTATAAATTTATTACATTATTATTGCAAATTATTTTGATTGACATCATTTTTTCCATTGAATCCGTCATTGCATCAATAGGCACGGTGACGGAAAAATGGATGATGTACACCGCCATCATTGTGTCAATAATGATCATGATGGCATCATCCGACTTCATCTCTGACTTCATTGATAAAAATCCCTCGTTCAGAACACTAGGACTATGTTTTTTGTTGTTGATAGGCAGTGTGCTGGTGGTGGAAGGCATTGGCTTCACGATTCAATCAGGATATGTGCACGGTGCCATGGGATTTGCTTTCTTAGTTACTGTCATCCAGATGACACAGATAAACTAAGCAACAAAAAAAACCCGACTTGAGACGCGGCGATTGCGTTCATGCATTTGTTTGAACACACTGCACCAATTTTCTGTGTTTACGTTTGCATGTTGATGGGTTGATGGATAACTATGATTGCAAAAAATAATATAAACCCACTCACGCAATACATTGTAAGCAAATGAACGACACGGATCAGGACATGCGCGTGATCAAGCGCAACGGCGAGCACGAGGTCATCGCCTTTGACAAGATACTGGCCCGCATTCGGAATGTGGGCGGGCAGGCCGGCATCACTGCAGTGAACTACACCGCCCTCGCCATGAAGGTCATTGACCAGCTGTACGACGGCATCCCCACGACGAAAATAGACGAACTCACGGCCGAGCAGTGCGCCACCATGGCCACGCAGCACCCCGACTACGGCACCCTAGCCGCCTACATCATCGTGTCCAACCACCACAAAACCACGCCTGCCACGTTCTATGACGCCATGCGCCAGTTGCACGAGTTTGTGGACGTGCGCGGCCAGCCGTCGCCCCTCATCAATGATGAGTTATGGGCCGTCGTTTGCAATAATCGCGACGAGCTGGAAGCCATGATTGACATGTCGCGTGACTTTCTCATTGACTACTTCGGGTTTAAGACGCTGGAGCGCTCGTACTTGATGCGCACAAACGGCGCAACGGTGGAACGACCGCAGTACATGTGGTTGCGCGTGTCGGTGGGGATACACGGTGCCAACATGGACAAGGTGCGCACCACGTACGACTTGATGTCGCAAAAGTACTTCACGCACGCCACGCCCACGCTGTTCAACGCGGGCACAATTAAACCGCAGCTGAGCAGCTGCTACTTGATTGCCATGGAGAGCGACAGCATTGACGGCATTTTCAACACGCTGAAGGAGTGCGCGAATATTTCCAAGCACGCGGGGGGCATTGGCGTGCACGTGCACAACATTCGGGCGACGGGGAGCCACATTCGCGGGACGAACGGCGTGTCCAACGGGATGGTGCCCATGCTGCGCGTTTTTAATAACACTGCGCGCTACATTGACCAAGGCGGCAAGCGGAACGGCACCATTGCGGTGTATTTGGAGCCGTGGCACGCGGACATTGCGCACTTTCTGGAGATGAAGATGAACCACGGTGACGAGGACGCCAAGGGGCGCGACTTGTTTTACGCGCTGTGGGTGCCGGATTTGTTCATGCGCCGCGTGAAGGCTTCCGCGGACTGGAGCCTGTTCTGCCCGGACGAGTGTCCCGGGTTGTCGGACGTGCACGGCGACGAATTTGATGCATTGTACGCCAAATACGAAGCGGAGGGGCGGCATCGCAGCAAGGTGAAGGCGCGCGACCTGTGGTTCCGCATCTTGGACAGCCAGATGGAGACGGGCACGCCGTACCTGTGCTACAAGGATGCGGTCAATAAGAAGACGAACCAGAAGAACGTGGGCGTCATTCGGTCGTCCAACCTGTGTTCGGAGATCATGGAGTACTCGGATGACAAAGAGACGGCGGTGTGCAACTTGGCCAGCATTGCGCTGAACCGGTTCGTCACAGGGGGCGACAAGCGCACAACGGCTCGGCACGAGACGTGCCTTGGCACCTCCTCCACGCTGCCCCCTCCTTCCTCCAATGAAGAAGATGGGTGCGAGGGGGTGCGGGGGGCGCTTGCCGCCCCCTGGGGGTTTGACTTTGACAAGCTGCACGAGGTGACGCGCATCGTCACGGAGAATTTGAACCGCGTGATTGACGTGAACTATTACCCCACGCCGAAGACGCGCGTGAGCAACTTGGCGCACCGGCCGATTGGGATTGGGGTGCAAGGCTTGGCCGATGCGTTCATGCTGCTGGACTTGGCGTTCAGCAGCGACGAGGCGCGCACCCTGAATCGGCGCATTTTTGAGACCATGTATCACGCCGCGCTCACGGCGTCGTGCGACCTAGCGGAGCAGTACGGCGCGTACAGCACGTTCGCGGGGTCGCCCGCATCGCAGGGCATCCTGCAGTACGACATGTGGGGCGTGGAGCCGGAAGCAGGACGGTATGACTGGACCGCCTTAAAGGCGCGCATCGTGAAGCACGGCTTAAGGAATTCGCTGCTTTTGGCGCCCATGCCGACCGCCAGCACGTCGCAAATCCTCGGCAACACGGAGTGCTTTGAGCCAATTTCCAGCAACATTTACACGCGGCGCACCATGGCGGGCGAGTTCATTCTGGTGAACCGGCACTTGATTGCGGATTTGCAGGCGGCGGGGCTGTGGAACGAGGGCGTGAAAAACAACATCGTGGCGAACAAGGGCAGCGTGCAGCACATTGGCGGGCTGAGCGAGCACTTGAAGCGCAAGTACTGCACGGTGTGGGAGATCCCGATGAAGCACGTCATTGACATGGCGGCGGACCGGGGCGCGTTCATTTGCCAGAGCCAGAGCATGAACCTGTGGATGGAGGACCCGAACTACGCGGCTTTAACGTCCATGCACTTTTACGCGTGGTCCAAGGGACTCAAAACGGGCATTTATTATTTGAGGCGCAAAGCTAGGCACCAGCCGCAACAGTTTACCATTGAGCCTGAATCAAAAAAGGAACAAAGGGGAGAAAATGAGGACGAGGGCTGCACCATGTGTTCCGCTTAGATCCGCTTAGATCCGCTTAGATCCGATTAGATCCGCTTGAAACATTTTTTTTTTGTGTGTGCATTATGTAATTGCACCATCATGAAACCACGACCGCGAAACAAAACTGTCAAGGCATCCATCAATAAGAAGGCAAAATGCATCCCAAACGACACACAGTTGGGCAGACCAAAGCACATTTATGAAATCAACGACAACGCCGCCGTTCCGTTTGTGGTGGTTGATTACGGCGGTGGACGCGCGTCCATTTACAACAATCGGTTTAATGAGGTAACGAATCGGGGCGAACTGAACGGCAAGCTCATGGATGTGAAATACGAGCATCTCTTTCTGGGGGACAACAGATCGAACGACTCCTATTGGCGAGCGTTTGAGAAGGGCAACAACATTCTCATGCAAACGGGTAAGGGCAAATATTTGTTCGTGGGCAAGGGAATTTTCTCGTTTTCATCCATGAAAGGCGACACCATTCGCCGGTTTTATTCGCCGATGAGCGGAAACTATGACTCTTTTCCTTATGCGGTTGGTGACAAATATGTGTATTTATTGAATGAAAAAAAATACGCGCTTATAAGCGAGTTTGGCATGACCAAAGACGTCATGCGACAATATTATTGTTACGAAACGAGTGGCGAATGCAAAAAATACAAAACAAGCGCGCTGCCCTACACAAGCATCTATAAGCCGTTCCACGGGTATTATTAAGGAACTAAACAAGTGACTTTTTGCATTCATTGTAAAAAAAAATATTATATATACACTTAGTATAACCAACAAATAAATATCATATCCACATTTAGTATAATCAAAAATGACTGGAACTTGCAAACGCAGTGGTGGTAGTCTTAGTCCTGGTGGTCCCACTTGGTCATTCGGCGGTAGAAAACGCAGAGGTGGTGGTACTCCTCATGCGGCGGGTGGAATGTTTGGCGGTAGTAGAAAACGCACTTGTCGCCGTGGTGGTTTATTAAATATATTGGATCCCAATAATTGGAGGACACGTGGTGGTGGTAGTTCAAATTTTGCAGGTGAAACGAACCCGAAATATGGTGGTGGCGGTTTTGCAAGACGTATGATTGGTGGAAAACGCAGTGGAAAACGCAGTGGAAAACGCACTTGTCGCCGTGGGGGTGGCCAATCGGGTCCTAGCCTTGTAGGAAATATGTTTTAGAACAATAAAAGATGTGCAGTGGCAGTGATGTGTCCAATAATAAATTCCAATGTGTCGACAAACATGTTGACAAAAAGGATTGACTCCATCTGTAAAAAAGGGTGCGCGATTTCACATACATTTATGGATTATAAATGCGGATTATGATTTTATAATACATCAATTGCATTACATGTCCCCGTTGGTTTGGGTGGCGACGGCATTTCGGTCATGTCGCCGAATTCGCCGAGTTCGTCGCGCTCGCACTCAATGGTGCAGTGGTTGCGGAATAAAGCGCGGAATTCGCGGCTGCTACGACACAAGTCTTCGTTGTGCACCAGCATGTGGTAGCAGCGCAGGGTGACAATGGTGTCAATCTTGGAGTTGTGCGCATTTTTGGGCACGCGTTGGAACAGATGCTCATGCAGCTCCAGCAGTTTAGGCCACTTGTAGCCCAAGCCATACGGCGACGGCAGTTTGCACAGGTCGGTGCTGACCTTCATGGTGCAGAATGAAGCCGGGAAATACAGCGACATTCGGTTGCGCTGGGCCTCCATTTGAAGCACGCGGGTGTCAAACTCTAGATTGTGAGCGACACACTTGCTGCATTGAGTGAGTGCCATTTTGAAATCAAGCAGCGCAATCCGAATGTCCACGCCTTGTTGCAGAGATATTGTGCGCGTGATGCCGTGAATAGCCACGCTTTCATCGGGCAGCGGAATGTGCGTGCCGAGGCTGATGATGACGTCCTTTAATTCATGGATTTTATCGGCATTGGTGTCATAGATCAAGTAGCTCAGCTGAACAATGTGCGGCCACTGCGTGGGGTCCGTGCATTGGCGGTTCTTAGGAGGCAGTCCGGTGGTTTCGGTATCAAATACCATGATCTTCATTGTGCTTGTAGTGCTTGCGTTGCTTGCATGATTGATTGATTGCTCCAATCAATTTTTTTAAAAACATGATTTAGGAATGGGCTTCAAAACATCCATTTTTATTTTTAATTTTTATATAATGATACTTCATAAAGCCATAAAGCAACCACTAACCTGATCCAATGCTGAACAAATATTTGATTGAGTTTTTTGGAACTCTATTTTTAATCTACATCATTTTAGCAACCGATAATGCGATTGCCATTGGTGCGGCAGTGGCGGTGGCCATCATGATTGGCGGTCCCATTTCGGGTAGCATGATCAACCCAGCAGTTTCCATTGCCATGGTTGCTGCTGGCAAGATGCCGTCCAGCGACTTGGTGCCGTACATTCTGGCTCAGGTTGCGGGCGCTCTCGTTGCACTTGAGCTGTTTAAGCGCACAAAGATGTAAGTTTGTCACGTTGCATTTTTATTTATTATATTTTATTTTTATATAATAAACAATAAACAACACATGCGGACCAAACACATGAAGAGGGCAATATCCAAAAGGCATCGCAGTTTGCGTAAAAAGACGAGAGGTGGTGGGTTTTTGGATTGGTTTAATTCATCGGCCGACAATAATGAGTCGTGGCATGCAAAACTTACAAACCTGTTTTCATCCGCATCCGCACCTCCAGTTCCAGACACAGTTGCGAAGCCACCACAACCACAAGGACAAGCACAAGCACAAGCACAAGCACCAGTACCACCGACAGCACCATGGAACCAACCACAAACACAAACACAAACAGGAACAGGAAAACAAGCACAAATAGCAGCAGGAAACCAAGAACAAACACAAACAGGAAACCAACAACAAATAGCAGCACCAGTGGCAGCACCAGTGGCAGCACCAGAAACAGCAGAATCACTAGTAGCACCAGCCGGTGGAAAACGCACTAGGAAACGACGCCATCCTAAAAAAAAGAGAAATCGCAATTGATTAAAACGTTTGAATTTAAATTTTGACCAATTTGGTTATTTGAGATTGGAATTTAACGGTTTCAAAAACTGGTTCTGTGTTTCCAAATCCTGCAAATAGTTGCCTTTTAGAAACGGATTCATGCCCACTTGTGGGGTTAGCCCACGTTCGTATATTTTGTCGCTGTTATTCTCTCGTTTTGAATGTTGTAAATCTTGAATATACGGTGATGCTTGCTGTGATGCTTGCTGCTGTGATGCTTGCTGCTGTGATGCTTGCTGCGGTGATGCTTGCTGCGGTGATTGTGTTTCGTGTGTCGCATACGGGTTTATCGTGCTACATGTTTGCACAAATCGTGGGGTTTTTAAATTCTCGGATGGATGCTGCGGCCGCCACACCAAATGTGATGCATTGTATGTATTCATTATCACACATTATCACATGTGCCGAAAAAAAAATGACTCGGCAAACACATCCGTTCTAAATGTATAGTGAAAACATTGCCAATTGATTGCCGCAAACAATGGATCTCGCGTAACTTTTAAACATGACAATTAATAAAGTCAACGGTGTGTAACCCTGCAGTGTCAATATGTTTCCTAACCCAATGACGGCTCGTCTTACAAACCACTTAACTGACCCGAATGGAATGTCCGACATTGTTGCCTGTGCTCCCCAAATGCCATTCACTTCCAATATTTTAAAATCACCATTTTGAAAATCATTCAAACTTTTGATTAAAATGTCATATCTACCCGCATTAAACCCCATAAGTTGTTTAGAAATGTCATTAAATAATTTATCCAAATCATCGGTTATTAGATGATTAAACGTCTTTACTTTTTTGTTAAATGCATCGCGTTGATCTTGTTTATCTTGTTCAGTCAGTTCGTCCTTGTTTTTTTTGTATTTAGGTTGCGCATTGATTTCAATTATTTTTCCTTCCTTTTCCCACGGCATTTTCTCCCACAACACTCCAATTTCCATGTCATATTCATCCGACAAATAATTTTGAACCATGTAGTTTGATGCATTTTCATTTTCATGTTCATTTTTCATAAAATATTCATCCAGCGCTTGTTGCGATTTCACAATTGTTACATTTTTTCTTCGGCCCGAACACACGCTAGGTTTTATAATTATAGGAAAATTCACATTCATTTCTTGCATTGATGAGTTTTTCAATTTGTCCAATGAAAACTGGATGTCCGGTCTATATTGTCTGGGAATCAGCTCCATGATGGTCAATTTATTGTCCTGATTCAATGGATACGGGTTTGTGTTCAAAAAAATGATCCATTGCACAATGAACCCCGCTAAAAACCCGCTCATGGTTATCTTTTTATAAATCAAATATGAAAACAATGCCGGAATTGCACTATACAAACAAACGGTTTCAATGATGTAACCTAAACTTGCAAGTCTGAATGGTTCGTTCCCCATGATTAAATTTGCAAAAATGATTTTGAAATAAAAAAATGCCACAGCGAACAACACAATTGCATGTATCGCATTTTTTAAGCCATGCATTAATTTTTTATTCATCGCACACGTACATTCATTGCGCATTTTAAAATATGCTAAATTTGCATTTCGTTCGTCACTGGACTGAACACTGGTTGTATCTGGCGCGTTTTACAATGGCGATCCAACACTGGTCGCATGCAAACCCATGATGCTGCCGGTCCGCCACCTTTTTCAACATGGGCCTAAATTTATTGCACTTGCTGCACTGAAATCTGCGAATTTCGTTGTCATTCAACATTCAAACCGTTTGTTATAATTGCATAAATATTCAATTACTACGATGTTTCGTTTATATTGCTTTTCATGAAAAGAAATATAAAAAATTGATTGCGTTTTAAATGAATTGCAACCACAGCAATCAATCACAATCAACATCCAACCCATGATTTCCATTGAAATCAACGGCACCAAGTACCTGCTTTGCAAGCTTCCTGACCACCCCTTCTCCACCCTGCACGACCCTGAAACCAAACAAATCGTGGGCCAGTGGAATAACGACACGGCCCAGCATGAAATTTTCCCCATGGGGTGCAATTTGACCAGCACATGCAGCAGCAGTTAAAGTTAATCGCATCCGGAGCCGCATCCGGAGCCGCATCCGGAGCCGCATCCGGAGCCGCATCCACATTCGTATAGGTTTCTTATTTCGTCTTCATCCTACGGGAAAAAACTCTTCCTGCTGGACCAAGTTCTCTACATTGACATTTTTGCAGTTCTTTTTTTAAACCTATTTTGTCGCCTTGTTTTCATTGCATTTGATGTGTGCATATAATGTAGCATAGTTCAATAAATGAATCAGGGTCCTACGATTCATGAATCATGATGAAAACAGGCGCGCCATGTTCACCACCTCCGGCTTGGCCACCGCCGACGCCTGAAAAATCTGCACCAAGTGCGCGTCGTCGCGGAACCGGATGCTGTACTCCTGCTGCAGCTTGTTGCGCCCGATGCGCCCCAGCGCCTGAATGATTTTTTCCTGGCTGATGTCGTTCAAATCTTTGCCCAAGTACCCGTGACAGAACTGGTAATTCGTGCCGTAAATGTAATCCGTGGACGCAATGATGAGGTACAGCCGCTGGTTCTGCGCCAAATCCTTCATGATCTCCGTGTACGTCTTGTTGGAATTGGACTGCTCCGTCATGACCCCGATGCCCATCATGAGCAGCACCTTCCAAATGTTTTCAATCGGTAGCACCATGATGCGCTCCACGTCCTCGGGCTCCACTTGCGACGTGAACGGCTGCCGGACTGCAATGTCCTTCTCCGTAAGATGCGGCGCCCACCGCTTCAAGTGCTCCGCCCGGTTCGGCACAAACATGTCGTGCAACGCCCCCCACTTCACCTGCTGCCGCAGCTCGTCCATTTTCTCCTGCATGCGCCGCACTTCCGGGCTGAACCGCATTGCATCCGCTTTCTTGTTGTTTTTTTTCTCCTTGGCGCCGGCGCCCTTGTCGTCATCGTTTGGTTTGTCGCCCTCATCCATTGCGTCTTCAATTTTCCGCTCCAACTCCTCCATTTCGCCCTTGATGACATTGTTGTGCTCAATGATTTCCATCAAGTCGTCCATGACGCACTCCGGTATCTGCGCAATTTGCAGCGCAAACTTGGCAATCTTTTCCACGTCGTTGGCCAAAAACAGCGTCGGCCCGCACGTCAGCGTGTGCGCGTCATGTGCGGTCAGGTTCACGTTGGACGCGTGCATGCGCGCCCGCTGCGCTTGGAAGTGCGCCCAAATGGCAGGCCACTTGTCGGCCTGCACGTTTTCCAGCAGCTCCAAGTAGTACACCTTGAGGTTCGTCATGTTGATGTCGGCAATGTCCGAAAAGTGGCGATCCACGGCGTAGCGCGCCGACGTCCAGAGCTGTCCCTCGTTCACGTGCCCAATGAATTTCACCACCTCGCGCAAATCAAAGTAGCGCAGCAGCGTTTTGTTGGCACGACAATGCGCCGCCGACGCCCGCATCACGTCGTACTCCGCAAACATGAGGTGCGGCAGCTGCACATAGCCGTCCTTGTTCACCAAAGAAATGGTTTTTTGGCAGTCATAACTCATGATGCTGTGCACTTCGGCGCCCGCAAATCGCGCCTGAAAATCCATGATGGTGGGCGCCATTTCCGCCTCATGTGGCAGCGTGGCCGACGACAGCACCACGTTCGGCACGATGTTTTCGGTCCAGTTGGCCTTGATGAGCGCGTGGTACTCGTGTTCAGCGTAATCCATGGTGATGGTCGGTTCGTCCCAGTACAACAGGAGATTGTGGAGGGGGTTGAACGCGTTCATGTAATACATGGCGTGCCGGTACGACTTGATGTCGCTGATCATGATCTCCACGTTGTCGCCCACGCTGTTGTCCACTTTGCGGATGCCGCCCGTGCGGCGGTCGCGCACCACGTCCTTGGCAGCATAGTAATGCAGGCGAATGTTCTCCACGCCGCCGCACCCGAACGCAAACGCAATGCGCTTCTTTGCGGAAATGCAGGCTTTGGCCAGCGCTAAACCAACGTGGCGCGCGGCGCACACGAAAATCACGCGGTATTGCTCGCTCAAACCGATGGGGGTCAACGTCTTGCCCGTGCCGGTGGGCGCAATGTACAGCACCAGCTTGGGAACCGTCGGGTTGGCTTTGAACACCGTGAAAATTTGCTTCTGATGCTCGTACAACTTTGTGTCACCGCATTTGAAGACGAACTCGTTCTTTTCCACGAATTCGTGGGCCTTGTTGATGAAGGCGGCGGGATCAAAATCGCCCTCCACGCGCGCAATGATGTGATCCAAAAACGCGTGCACGTGCGGGTTCAGGTGCTCAATGCTGTTGCGCATCAACAAGCAGATGCTGTAATAATAATACATCCACTTGGGGCGGGCGGGAACGGCGGCGGGCAGCGGTGGTGCGCGCTTCCGTTTTGATTCGGACACGCCTTGCACGTGATCCCTCCAGTGCGGGTACATGTGCGGGAACTTGTTGTTGAGCAGATTTAATAAGAGTCCTAGCAGCACGAATTCGTATATCTTCGTTTTTTGATCGCCCAAATTGCTGTTCGTGTTTTGAATGCGGATCAAGTCCGCCTTTTTCACCAGCTTCTTCTTGTCGGTGTTGGTTTCAAATTCGGACAGCCCGAACGCCTCGCGCATCTCGTCCACGTGCATTTTGAAATAGAGCTCGTACATGTGGGCGTGCATTTCGTCGGACGCAGCGATTTTCATGTACTGCAGCAGCGTGTGGCTGGAATTGCGCACAATGCCCACGTTGTGATACCCGTCCTTTATGAGCTGGTAAATCTGCTGCTCGTCGTAAGAGTCGGGGACTTCCATGCCGTCCCATTCGCTCTTTGTTAGTTTGCCCTGCGTGAAATCCATTGGCTCCAAAGTTCAAATCAATTGACTCCGGGGTAAGTTACAATAGTTTGCATTTGTTTCTTTAAATTCATTCACAAGTTGTTTTTTCCCATCACAACTGAATTGCTGAAAAAATTGATTTTGGTTTAAACAAATTAGAACCAATGCAGCAATAGAACATACCCCCAAGTTCAATCAAAATGACAGAATCAGTGTCCGCGCCACCATTGCTTGTGAGCCTTGACGGCAACATCGGCTCCGGCAAATCCACCACATGGAACCTGCTGAAGGAGGCGTGCAAATCAAGAGACGATGTGCTATTCGTGGAGGAGCCCGTGGATTCATGGCGCCACGTTAAGGATGCGGCAGGAGTGCCCATTTTGACCAATTTCTACAAGGACAAGCAGGCGTATGCGTTCCGTTTTCAAATGATGGCCTACATTTCGCGCCTAGCTCTCCTCCGTCAAACGGTTCGTGAAAACGCAGGGCGCTGTCGCGTGATTGTAACCGAGCGCAGCGTGGACACCGACCGCAACATCTTCGCCAAAATGCTCTATGACAGCGGCGACATTGAATATGATGAATACACCATTTACAACATGTGGTTTCACGAGTTTGTGCGCGACTTACCGGTTACTGGCCTCGTCTACATTCGCGCGGATCCTGAAACATGCATGCAGCGCATTAATAAACGAAGCCGCGAGGGCGAGTCCATCCCGCTGGAATACGTGCAGAAGTGCCACGACTATCACGAAGCGTGGATCAATGGAACCATGATGACCTGCAAAAAACTGGTCATTGACGCCAATCCAGAAATTGGAGACAACCGTGTGGAAAAAATAATGAAGTTCATTGATGAGCTGGTGTGAACGACCACCAACCGAAAACAGTTAAAAATAATAACTAACACTTTTTTTTTCATGCACACATCCAATTCATGGCAAAGGTGCTTGAATTCGCATTGGTTGGCGTCATGCTAAAACACGCGTCTCGCACGTCCAGCATGAGCGCCATGTGGCACGCGGCCAGCGCAATCATGGCCAGCATGCGCGGCACCTGTTTCATCATGAAGCGCTGCTGCACCGCATCCCGATGGTCGCTGTCGTCCAGCAGCGAATAATCGGCGCTTGGCGCAATAATTGGAGAAAATTTGTTGCCTCTGTGCCTTAAACGCTGTGCCACCGTGGTGTTAATGTCGGGTGCGAACCGTCGCAGCAGTTTCATGGCTGGAGAAAACCCGCACGCAATGAACATGAGCATGCACAGCCACACGTTGTATTCGGTCACAATGACAATGTACGCAACGTCCATGGCAACCACCGCCACGTGCAGCCCGCGGTTGGCCCATTTGGCTGCGCGGGCCACTGCGAGGATGCGCTGCTCGTCGTCTGGAACGTAGAGCCGCATGGTTTGGCGACTGGGCTCGTGCAGTTGCGCGCTCAGGCCGTAATGGTACATGTTCATTAGGGTGGACCCGGTGTACACCGCGCGCATCAAGGTCGGCGGATGCACGACCGCTAAAAACAGGCTTTGCATGAAGCCAATGCAGGCGGTCCAATGAAACATAATGGCCGAGGGTTGCATTATGATGGCAGGGGTGTGGATTGCAATTACTATGCTATAGACACATGTCTATAATATAATACAACGCGATTTGTATTTCAATTTCATCTTAATTTGCGCGCCTTTTTCGTGCGTTGGTTCCTTCGTCGCATTCCTCCTCTTTTTCCTCCTCCTCCCATGTTGCGCACGGTTGGAATGCGTCTCATGCGAAATATGTCTGGATTGTCTGGATACACGGCTGGAAACGGGTATAACACGTAAATTTCTGCGGGATCCTTGGTATAAAATTTCAAACGTGTCAAATAATCCAATAGTCTTTGCCTTTTTATTTCCATGCGTGCATTACCGCGGAGCTTCCCCAAAATGGTTGAAATTACGTTATCCAGTGTCTCCACATCAGGAGGCATCGGCATGTCTGAGTCATCATTATTATATACGATCACCATGTATGTTTGCATAAATCTTCTCTTCTCTTCCTCTGTTGCATGATCTAAAATCATTGTGGCAAACATTGTGAGTTTGAAATCAGTTATGTTCAACATGTAAGTATTTGGTCCGATGGGCAAAGGATTCGGATTCGGATTCGCATACAGAAACGGTGGTGGCAATGGCTTAGGCGTTGGCTTGGGCGTCCGTTTCATTGTGAACCGCACAGGTTCGCCTGAATCACTGATGATTCGTTCATCATTTAAAAATTGTTGAAACTCATTCAACACGTGTTTTAATTCTTTGTAGCACGTATGTTTGTAGTCTGCAGGAGGGCAACTGCGGGGTTTTTCAAACACGTCATTCACGCTCTTAATTAAGTTTGAAAACATTGAATAAGGGAAGTGAATCATGCGTCGCAACACCGCTTCTCTTTCTTCTCTTGTGGAGGATTGAGCCAGTGCATCATACAACCGCACGCTCTCTGCTTTGGTTAAAGCATTTATGTTCCATGTTGACTTTTTTGCAACATTTTGCTTGAACCATTCGGAGTCGGAATCGGAATCGGAATCAGACATGCTGCGCAATGATGTCATATCATATACTATGCCGCATTATTTTATTTATTCGTCATTCATTTTTATTGTTGCGGTTCAATTCATCAACAGCTTTTGCCGCAGGGACGGCGGCTTGTATTTCAGAATGTCCGTCTGCTTGGATGTAGTGGGGAAACTGACCGCGCCGTAAATGTCCTGCAACATCAACCACTCAAACATGCCGCCCGGATACACGCGCACGTTTTTGAACCCAAGGCCCATAAGTTGCTGGTACTTTTTGACCACCGTCTCGTCATTCGCGTTTTTCCCGTACACGATAATCTCTCGGTTCTTCCCTTGCGGTTTGGAAAGCATGGCGTTCACGCGCGCCTCTTCTTCGTCAATTGGCAGCGTGCCCGGAATCAGGCACACCTGCATGCCGGGGGGCAGCGTGTTGATCAGCAACGGAATCATCGTCGCGTCATCATTTGAATGCATGTATTGGTTTACGGGATCAGCCATGCGGCACACGCACTGAATGTCTTCATAATTCATCTTGGAAACGGAAGCACTGGAACCCATCAATGCATTCAAACGCTATTGCACAAATGGCACAAATGCGGATATTCTATGAATTCTATGAAAGAACTAGAGAGATGCGTTTAATTTATTTTGATGCGTTTTGATAAAACGACATAGAACGAATGTCTGTGTGCGTTCATTGTTCTTTCATTCATTCCTTGTCATACCCGATGACCGCGCAGTCCAGCCGCTTCCCCGCGTGCCCGGTGGTCAGCGAATCCGCGTGCCCGCCTTTGCCCAAGTCGTCCTCGTCCTCGTGAATGACGAGCGACCGCCCGATGATGGACAGCTCTCCCTCAAACAGCGACACCTTGGTGGTGGAAAAATGGAACGTGCTATGTCGGTCATGTGACGCCGTAATGTTGCCGAAATCGCCCGCGTGCGAGCTTACACTGGCGCGCGACCCGTGATCCGCATTCGTGGGATTGAAATGCCCGCCGCAGCTGGCGCAGTCGCTGCTCAACAAGTTGCCGAACTGGTGCACGTGGAACCCGTGCTTGCCCGGCGCCAAGTTTTCAATGTACCCGGACACCTTCACCGGAGAAAACGGGTCGTCCTGTTTGAACGACACGTGACTGCCTTTGAGCTTCCCTTGAAACACCGCAATTGCTTTCATTTATTTTTTTTATTTTTAGTATTGTTCAATCACGATGCGTTTAATATCATATCCGCTCAAATGCTAATTTTGCGCGCGGCTCCCTTTTTTGCGGTTCGGGCCAGTCGCAGCGCTCTACTGCGCGGTTTACACCCGTGCTTCAGAATGGCGTAATCCACCGCAGCCGCCTTCCCCCCCGTGATTGCGCTGGCCAGCCGCGCGTAGCCCCACGACTGCGGGGTTTGATTCGGGCGCGACCCCGACGAATAAAACGCGCCTTCGCCCTTCTTCACGATTTGGTTCAATGCGGCAATGGAACACTTGGTGGCCGCTGCAAGTGCCGCATTGGGGACAATGCGGTCCACGCGGTACATGCGGCGCGCGGCATCGGTGTGTTTGGATGCCACGTGCGGATACGAGCGCAACTTGGTTGTGCGCCCGTAGTATTTGCCGCGTTTGTACATGCGGCGCGACCGCTTCAACATGGCGATCTGCTTGCGCCGGTCCTTGCGCGACAGTGTGCGCGGAACGTAGCGCATCGGAACGCGAACATTGCCCTTCGTTGACATATTGGCGATTGATTGCATGTATATTGTGCATAATATAAATGAAAATCATAAATGAAAATCATAAATGAAAGTGAATTCATTGCAACTCAATGTGCTGTATTTGCGCTTGCGCTTCACGCTGCGAAACTTTGTTCTTTATGATGTACAATGCCGAGAGAAATAGCAGCGTTATTTCCGTGCTGCTGCGCAGCACCAGCGGCGTGTCGTTCATTTGCACGCTGTAATAAATCCACATGCTGGACGAAATGATGCTCAAAAAACAAAACAGGAGGGACAAGCTATTGGTGCTCTTGTTCTTGTACAACAAAAACATGAAAATAAATCGCCCGAGGACCGACAGGGACGTGGCCGTGTACGGAATCACCTTCAAAGCCGGATTAGGATTGAGATCGGTTGCATCGGTTGCATCGGTTGCATTCATATGAGAATGGTATGGTGCGCTATTGAGAGATGGTGGTAAGTATTTAATTGCGTTATGAAACCAAATTGTTATTTGAAAATCAAATTCATGAATCAATTGGCGCGGGGGGGGGGGAATCAATTGAACGACACCACAATCTCCACCGTCTCCTTCTTGATGCTTTTCGTGGCAGAAATGCTCAACTCCTCTCGCTTCTTTCTGGTTTTGTTGTTGATGCCATTGCCATTTGTGCCAGCAGTCCCATCGTCGTTTGCGTCCGCGTCTTTTGCCACATTGTTCCGCCGGGACGTGCTGTTGCGCGCGTTCATGTCGTCCTCTATATCCCCATAGTGGGCTTCAATGTAAGCAACCACCCCATTTTCCAGCGCCCATTTGAAAAAATTCAGCTGCCCAATCGTGGTCTGAATGAAGGTGCCGTTGCCGTAAGGGATGGTGATGCGGTCCCACCGGCAAAACGGGTCAAACCGGCGCTTGCTGTATGCCTTCAGCTTCAACTTGTAATCCACGTACACCTTGAACCGCCGGTTGGCACCCACTTCGTACACAGTGAAAAACTTCTTGGCGTAATTCGTGGCAAACCAGTCAATGATGCGGAGAGAAATGGGCGACTCTCCGTTGATGATGTTTAGCATCTTTTCCAAGTTGTTGTCCTCTTCGTAAAACTTCATTAGGTTCACCATTAGCAAATCGTTCTGCGTCGTGCAATTTGTACCCATGCTTGCGGTTGGTTTGCAATGCATGGCTTGTGTCGGTGTATTTAAACCATTATTGGGCGTAAATGTTTCTATTCACATGTTTTTTTTTTGTATTTTATCAAATGTTAATAATGGGAGCATCATTCAAATGAGTTCAAGCATAAATTTAGAAGGGTTTCCAAACGCGCCCCCCATGCAAAGTCAAAATATCTTGGAGAGGACACACGAAGTGCTACAATATCCATACAATATCCATACAATGATGCATACGATGATGCATACGATGATGTGCAATTGCATGATTCTTCCCCCCTATCGGATTATCAAGATCCGCCCATAATTGATCACCTTCAGCGGATTGCACACTTGGATGACAACGAACGCATGAGGAGAGACAATATCGCAGCATCAAATGCCCAATCTGCTGCTCGGTCTGCCGTCCGGTCTGCCGTCCGGTATGCCAATTTCAAAGGACGCGGTCAGCCAGGAGGTTCCAAATCAAAAAGAAAAAACCGTCGCATAACCCGTCGCAAAAAAACTCGCAAGCACGCTCGCAAATGATCCACAATGGACGGATGGAATTTATCACAACATTTATATATTATGTATTATTATAATTAATATATATCAATACATCATCTAGCAATATACAAATACATCATTCGTGCCACACAATCAAATGCAATCCATTCAATCAGTGCATGTGTTGTACATCATTTTAGCAATTGTGTTCATGTGTTTCGGTCTGAGCACGTGTTATCAAACTAACCGAAACCGAAAAGAAGGGTTTGCTGCGTTGTCGCCCGGCTCCGTGTCCACGCGTCCGCTGTTGGACTACCCCCTTAAAACGCCAGGCGGTTATTCGGAGTTGTCGTCAAGCGATTTGTGGAAATACTATCCCGTGTTTGACCACGGCTACGCCCAATACACCAACAACGTGCGATACTGGGCCACACCAAACAACGGCAAGTGCAGCCCGTCCGGGTTCTGCGGCGGGTTGTACACCGACAAACCCATGCAAGCCTTGAACATGGTGCCCACCCCAAAGCCGATTTCGCTGAATGCGGATGTGCGTCGCGTCAATTTTTACGGATCGGAACCCATGACGTGTCCGGACGTTCCCAGCCCCGATGTCGCCAACTGTCTTCATTTCGGGCGCAAAACAAATTCGCTTTACCCCGCTTGATTGGCTCATGCCCGAACCATCCACGCCGATCCATCCACGTCCATCAAATAGGTGGTCACCATCAATGTAGGAAATTTTTGGCTGATCATTGTTTTAATCTGATTCAAATTCTCTTTGTGCAATTTGTATTCTTCTTCTCGGGACATTAACGGGTTGTCATACAAAATCCGGTATGCTCCGCAATCCATGTGATCCATTATGATGACTTCGTTAATATCGTGCAACTCCATTGCCAACTCAATGTGCTTATTGCACATTTCTCTCCATTCTGGAAACTTGGTTTGATTGTACCCTAAACTTGCACCGGCCAACGCTAATTTGTTATAATCATCTCTGAATCCAAGTCTATTGAAAAAATGCACGTTGTCATTCACGAACCGGTAATCCATGCAGGATAAAACCAGCGCGTTGGCTCCTTTGGATGACAATATGGTCATTGCATTTAGATTGGAATTGTAGAAAAACACACGAATGAAAATCGCGATTGAAATCACTAAGATAACGACAAATGCATAAATGAAATGGGTTTTGTGCAGTCGCAGCATCGTATTGAACAAGTGGGCGCGTTCTCTTGT
>Ga0214917_10000999_pt1 | contig 37022 bp, 28 predicted proteins | sample LL_1208_BB_MetaG_FD_177983 | JGI IMG/M metagenome (GOLD analysis project Ga0214917, IMG submission 177983) | Freshwater microbial communities from Lake Lanier, Atlanta, Georgia, United States - LL_1208_BB | ecosystem: Environmental > Aquatic > Freshwater > Lake | place: USA: Georgia | collected... | reverse complement strand
TGAGCGAAGTCGAAGCGACGGGTGCCTGAGCGAAGTCGAAGCCACGGGTGCCTGAGCGAAGTCGAAGCCACGGGTGCCTGAGCGAAGTCGAAGCCACGGGTGCCTGAGCGAAGTCGAAGGCACATCTCATTAGAATAGCGGTATTCATTTTTTGTAATTTTTGTAATGGGTGCTATTTGTGCACTCAGCCAGCGTATGTAAGTCATTATATATGCCATTAATCAACGCTTCTTTCTTTTTTCTGCTCCATCCTTGCACTTGCTTTTCTCTATAAAATGCTTGATCAATTCTTTGAAACTCTTCAAAGTACACCAATTTAACGGGCAACCTTTTCTTTGTATGATTAGCACCTTCGCCTGCTTGATGTTGAGCGAATCTCAATTCAAGATTTTTGGTGCTACCCGTGTAGTAACTCCCATCAGCACATTCTAATATGTACATCCATCCTTTCATATCAAATCAGCGTATCCCCCCGAGCAACAACACCTCCAATGTTCCTGGAAACAAGTTTTGTGGTTTGTTGCAGGTGAAGGAGACTGAGAATTTCAACAATTTGTAAATATAGATTAATGCGCTGAACTTTGCCAAGAAATGAAACGGAAATGGGCTCTGCAGATGTTCAATCCATTAGGGATATGTCCGCCTTTGCCTTGAATTCAGGCGAAAATTTTCGACGGGTCTGTTTTTTCATATCGTTTAGTAAAATTAGATTCTTTTTTAACTAAACCTCTGGTCCAAACATCGGGGAGTATTACACCCTACAATCCCTTCACCAATTCCTCCAGCGGCAGGCGCTTTCTGGGTGTCCATTCCCGGGTTAAATAGGGTTCGTTCAGCATCTCGGGCATGCCCGGATAGCCTAAGGCAAAAAAGCAACCCAATTCGTGGGGCCGTTCGTCTTGAATCAATGCGGCGGCCTTTTCGGCATCGTAGCCACCCATCAGGTGGCCCAAAATCCCAAACTCAGAAGCCTGAATAAACAAAGACGACAAGGACGCACCCAAATCGAACATGGCATGCCGGTTGGCTGACGTGTGGCCGGGCAATTCGGTTAAGGTGTAGGCCATTCCCAAAATGGGAGCCTTTCCGGCCCAGGCCTGGTTTCCCGAAATCAACACATCAAAAAAAGCTTGGTAACGCTCCTGCCCCCGAAAACTGACTTCAAAACGCCAGGGCTGTGCATTCATGCTGCTGGCCGACCAACGTGCCGCCTCAAAAATGGTTTTCAGCACCTTAGCCGAAGGAACTTCGGGGCCAAATGAACGAATGCTCCAACGGTTTCGAATGGCCGGCAACAAGTCCTCAGGCAGGTTGTCGGTTTTGGCCGCATGGGCCGAAGAAACAGGAATAATCATATCTGCATGGGAATTTCCATCAATAACGCATGGGTGCCTCTTTTGGTTGTAAAGGTAAATCCATCGGCCTCGGTTATGCCCAAGGCGTCCCTTCGGTTCAGGCTCTGTTGTTCAACCTGTGCCTCGCCTTCAATGATGAAAAAATAAAGTCCGTTCCCGGGCTTTTTCAGGGTGTAAGTGTGGCTGCTTCCGGCACCGGCTTCAATCAAATGAAACCAGGCATCCTGATGAATCCAAACACCGGCATCCTCGGGATTGGGCGATAAAATTTGCTGCCAACGGTCTTGCCGCTCGGCCACATCAAAGGCCTGTTGGTCGTACCTTGGCCGAACCTGCTTTTCACGAGGAAACACCCAAATTTGGAGCAGGCGACAGGCCTCTGAGGCATTCGCATTGAATTCGCTGTGCTGAATTCCGGTTCCGGCACTCATGACTTGAATTTCTCCGGCCCGAATGATGCCTTCATTCCCCATGCTGTCGCGGTGCTTTAGGGCTCCCGACAAGGGAATGGTAATGATTTCCATGTTGTCGTGGGGGTGAGTTCCAAACCCCATTCCGCCCGCTACCTCGTCGTCGTTGAGCACGCGCAGTGTGCCAAAATGAATGCGGGCATGGTCATAGTATCCGGCAAAGCTAAAGCTATGCCAGGTTTTCAACCAACCGTGGTTGGCATGGCCACGGCTTTCAGCGGCATGATAAACGGTTTTCATGGGTTTTGAGTTTGCGGGTTTTGAAGGAGCATGCATTGGCAGTTTATTCCCTGTTATGGCCAAGGAAATCGCCTTTTTTTTCGAGGCCTAAAAATAATACAAAAGGATTTGGGTTGGTTTTAAGAAAGGCGAGTTATGCACATTTTTGAGCGGTCTGCGGGCGGGATTGAAGCAGCTACCCCGCAAGCTGGGGCAGGGCAAGCGGCCCAAGGCACAAAAGAGCGACGGCAGGAGCTCCTTTTGTGCCCGGGGCCGCTCCCTGCCGCAGTGCGGAGTAGCGCTGAAAGCCCGTAACCCGCCCCCCCAAAAAATCAATTCAAGCGGCCGATCAACTGTTGAATTTGTTCGGGGCTGTACCCTTCGGACCGTGCCAGGCGGCGAATTTCGGTGGCGGGCAGTACCCGGCTTAGGAAAGATTCGACCGGGCGGCGTTGTACCCAGGTTGGGCGTGCCAGCCAGCGCAAAAAGTGTAGGGTGGCCGTTTCGGGGCTGTGCAAATACAGGCCGGCCAACCAGGGACTTGATTGGAATTCGGCTTGCATGCCCCAGATTTCGGCCTTTTGCAAAGCCCAGGTCCAGTACGAAGCGTTGTGTGTCCATCCGAAAAATTGATGAACGCGCTCGGGCATGCTGTCGGTCCGCTGCAAGCCGGGCAGCAAAAATCGCCATAAGCTGTCGCTGAGGGGGCTTAAAAAATCGGCCAAATCGGTAAATCGTTCCGGAGCTGCCAGGCACAAGGACTGCAGCCACCAAAATGCCTGTTCTGAAGCAGGTTGACGGGATATGCTTCGCTGTAGCCAAGGCAGGGGTTTCTGCGGCAGATTGCTTTGAAGTTTTATGAAAAATTCAGCTTTTTGGGGTTGAAAAGGCAGTGTTTCGCCCAACCAAATTCGGCCGATGAATTCGGCCTTTTGAAGGTAATGCCGGGCACTGTCGGGCCAAATGCCTGAAATGAGTCCGGCCCATTGCCGGCAACCCCGGGCGGTATTGAGGTCGGGGAAATTCAGCGTATTGGACCAATAGCGCAGGGAATCGGTATGACCCAGGTCGGCCATTGTTTGCAGCAATACGGGAAAATCGGGAGCCTCGAAGGGCGGGCCTGAGCGGTGCAGGTAGGTCAAAGCGGCCCGGGGATTTTGGTTGATCAAGTGCAATCGGGCAAGCATGAGGTATTCGGCGGTGTCGGCAAATCCGGCCGATTCCATGAAAGTAAAATCGTTGAGAGCCAAATTCAGGCAGGTGCTTCGAAAACTGCTGTCGGTGCCTGCCCATGGGGCGGGATTTCCCTGGTATTGTTCGTGGCCATCAACCCGTGCGTAGAACAGCCCGGTGCGGAGCATTTCGTAGGCCATCAAAGCGCGGCGGCCCAACAATTCGGGATAGGGTCCAAAGTGCAGAATGGCCGAATCGATGGTTTGCATACCGGCTTGGCGTTGCCCATTTCGAAACAAGCACCAGGCTGTCACCTGCCGGCCTTGAGGGCAATCGGGTTCCCCGTTCAGCACCGAGGTTGCAAACAGCAGAGCCTTTTCGCTTTCGTTTTGCTCTAAACTTTGCAAGGCGAACCGCAGTTGGGTGTCGCTCCAATCGGAGCAAGAGGACAAAGGCCGAAGGGCAATGCTCTGAAGCTGAGTAAGGGGAGCAAAAATGGGTTTTTGAGCTTTTAATTCAAGCAGGCTAAGGTTCAAACTGAATACCAGAACGCATCGAAGGAACAAAATCATGCGGAGTGGTTTTCGCGTTGAAAGACCTTAACGACTTGTTTGTTGACAAAGGCCGGCAGGAATTTTCCAAGCAGGTAGGTCAGCTTGCCTTGGGTTGTCAGCACCAATTTGGGTTTGCGTTGTTGAACGGCGTTAAGGGTGAACACGGCGACCTGAGCCGCTGTCATCATTTTTTGTTCGTTGCGTGGCGATTCGCCTTGGGCCTTTCCCTGGGCATTCAGGGCGGTATTTCGGATGTTTGAGGCGGTAAAGCCGGGGCAACAAATCAAAACATGGAGGCCGGAATTCTGGTTTTCAAGGCGAATGGCCTCCAGAAGTCCATGCATAGCAAACTTAGAGGCGCAATAGCCGGTCCGGCCCGGCAGTCCCTGAAAACCTGCCACCGAAGAGATGCCCACCAAAGAGCCTTGAGACTTGAGCAGTAAAGGCATGGCATAACGGGAGCAAAATGCGGTTCCCCAGAAATTCACGTCCATAACTTGCTTAAGCACGTCCAAATTTAATTCATGAAAGAGGGCGCGCATGGAAATTCCGGCATTGTTGATAAGCACATTGAGCTGTCCGTAGTGGGATTCGATGGCTTGAATAAAATGCCGGCATTGGTCTTCCCGGCTCACATCTACGGTCATGCAAAGGCAGGGTTGCCCGAGGGCTTCTACTTCCAGGCGAAGGGATTCCAATTGAGCTGCATTGCGTCCGCAGGCGGCAATTCGGGCTCCGCGCCGCGCTCCTTCCAAGGCCAGGGCCCTTCCAATTCCTGAAGTTGCTCCTGTAATGGCCAAAACGGTATTTTTCATAACAACGCAAAGTACATTTTTTATCTTTGAGCATGGCATTTACGCTTGAAAAGGTAGAAAATAAAGCTCAGAAACGGCGCTTTCATGCTCTGCCTTTTGAGTTGTACCGTGGCAATCCACAGTGGATACCCCATTTAAAGCAAGATGTAGAAAAGGTGTTTGATGCCTCAAAAAACAAAGCATTTCGGGGTGGTGAGGCCGTGCGGTGGTTGCTGAAGGGCGATGATGGTCAAGACATTGGTCGGATAGCTGCATTTTACAATCAAAAAACAGCCAAGTCGTATTCACAGCCTACGGGCGGTCTGGGTTTTTTTGAGTGCATCAACAACCAAGAGGCCTGTCATTTGCTTTTTGATGCCTGCAAGCAGTGGTTGAAGGAGCGCGGCATGGAAGCCATGGACGGCCCCATCAATTTTGGAGAAAAAAATGCGTTTTGGGGCTTGCTGGTAGATGGATTTGAGCATCAGCCTGCGTATCAAATCAACTACAACCCGCCCTATTATCAAGGATTTTTTGAATCGTACGGTTTTAAAACCTATTATGAGCAGTATGTTTTTTGGAGAAGGACCGATGCCCCGGCACAGCACGTCTTTGTTCGCAAAGCAGAAATGCTCAAGTTTGTTGAGGGATTTGAGGTTCGAAGTGTGCGGGGTGTTACGGAAGACAGGTTGGCCCGAGATTTTTTGGCCGTGTACAATGAGGCCTGGGGCAACCATGCCGGGTTTAGTGCCATGAAACCGGCTCAGGCCCGGGCCATCATGAAAGCGATTAAGCCGGTGAAAGATCCCGACATAAGTTTGTTTGCCTTTTATAGGGGAAGACCTATAGGCTTTTACATCAATCTGCCCGAGCTGAACCAAATTTTCAAGCATGTGCATGGCAACCTGAATTTTTGGGGGAAGCTGGTGTTTTTGTGGCATAAATGGAAAAAGACTCCGCACACCATGTATGGAATAGTGTTTGGGATTGTTCCGGATTGGCAAGGCAAAGGAGTTGAGGGTGCGATGATAAAGTATGCGGAAGACCATATAGTTCCTAAGGGGCAATATGTAGATACCATATTGACCTGGATTGGAGACTTCAACCTAAAGATGCTGCGCATTTGCGAAAACCTAAATGCACAACGGCAACGCACCCTGATAACCTACAGGTACTTGTTTGATCGGGAAAAACCCTTTGAGCGTCATCCTTTTATTGGGAAAAAATGAATCAGGGTAAAAAAACACTCTTGATATTGTGCCCCTATCCCAGGGGAACGGCGCCCAGCCAGCGGTTTCGATTTGAACAGTTTTTGGGCATTTTAGAAGCCGAGGGTTGGGAAATTCAACAGGAGGCATTTTGGGATGAACAGAGTTGGGAAATCCTGTATCAAAAAGGGCAAATATGGTCTAAGGTTTGGGCTTTGTTCCGAGGATTTTGGCGCAGAAGCACCCTGTTGTTTCGAGTGGGGAAGGTTCAGGCGATTTTGGTACACAGGGAATTGTCGCCCATGGGTTTGCCTTGGGTAGCATGGTTTTTAACCCGGGTACTTAAAAAGCCCATGGCTTTTGATTTTGACGATGCCATTTGGATTCCCAACACCAGCCAAAGCAACCGCTGGACCTTGGCTTTTAAATCGTATGGAAACACCTCGAAATTGATTCGGATGTCGAGCCTTGTATTTGCGGGAAATGCATTTTTAGCTGAATATGCCCGGTCTTGTGGTGGAAATGCAGTGGTTCAGATTATGCCCACCACCATTGATACCGAAGGCCACCACAACAAACTGGCGAAACCAAGTGAAGAAACATTTGTGGTGGGTTGGACCGGTTCGCATTCTACCCTTACCTATTTGGACGACCTAAAGCCCACGATGGAACTCCTTGCTGCCGAATTCCCCTTGAAATGGGTGGTCGTTTCGGATCTTTGCCCCAAGTTTGAATGTCCGTTTTTAGAATTTAGGCCCTGGTCAAAAGAAAGTGAAGTGGAAAGCCTGCTTGATTTTCATGTAGGAGTAATGCCCTTGCGGCACGATGCCTGGGCAGAAGGCAAATGTGGATTTAAAGCCTTGCAGTATTTGGCATTGGGCATACCTGCATTGATTTCGCCGGTGGGAGTAAACTGCGAGATTGTTCAGCATGGTAAAAACGGATATTTGTGTTCAGATGCCTCGGAATGGTTGCATTGCTTGCGATTGCTTGCCAAAGACAAGGCCCTTTTGCAATCGCTATCGAAGGAAACCAGGCAAGGAATCGTAGAAAAGTACTCGGTTTTAGCCCACAAAGACACCTACATTAAAACATTAAATCGAATAGCAAAGAAGTAAAAAACGCAGGATTGCTACCAATGCACCGAAATTTCCCTTAATTTTGGGTTAGCATTAAACTAAACGCAATGGAATTAAAAGAAATTCAAGAGCTCATCAAATTCGTTGCCAAAGCGGGGGTTGCTGAAGTAGAATTGGAGACAAAAGGGTTTAAAATTGTGGTTAAAACTCAATTCAAATCCCAAGAAAATACGGTGTATGTTCAGGCTCCTGTGGCCACTGCTCCGGCTCCTGTACCTGCCGCCCCGGCAGCAGCGGCGGCACCGTTGGTTGTTGCCGCTCCTTCCGATGAGAGCAGCAAATATGTAACCGTTAAGGCTCCGATGGTAGGTACATTCTACCGCCGGCCTTCGCCCGATAAGCCACTGTTTGTTAATGTGGGCGATGAAATTAAAGCGGGGGGAGTATTGTGCATCATTGAGGCCATGAAATTGTTCAACGAAATTGAATCGGAGGTTTCAGGTCGGGTAGTTAAAATTTTGGTGGATGACGCTTCGCCCGTGGAATTTGACCAACCCTTGTTTCTTATTGACCCCGCTTAAATTGGGGGTTTAGGTTTCACCAAAACGCAACGATTTTGTTTAAAAAAATACTCATTGCCAACCGGGGCGAAATTGCCCTCAGGGTAATACGCACTTGCCGCGAGATGGGCATAAAAACGGTAGCGGTTTATTCTACTGCCGACCGGGAAAGCCTGCATGTTCGATTTGCCGATGAAGCTGTGTGCATAGGGCCTGCCGCCAGCAAAGAATCGTACCTGAATATGGCGGCGATTATTTCGGCGGCCGAAATCACCAATTCAGACGGCATCCATCCCGGGTATGGATTTTTGTCGGAAAACGCCAAATTTTCGCGCATTTGCGAAGAGCATGGCATAAAATTCATCGGCCCCTCGCCCGAAATGATTTCTGCCATGGGCGACAAAGCCACTGCCAAAGCCACCATGTTAAAAGCAGGGGTGCCAACGATTCCGGGCAGCGAAGGGTTGATTGACACCCTGGAAGATGCCCTGAAAGCGGCCGGGGAAGTTGGATACCCCGTAATGATAAAAGCCACTGCCGGGGGTGGTGGAAAAGGCATGCGGATAATCCGCAGCGATGAAGAACTGCAAGTTCAGTGGGATAAAGCCCGTGCCGAGGCCGGTGCCGCTTTTGGCAACGATGGAATGTACATGGAGAAATTCATTGAAGAGCCTAGGCACATTGAAATTCAAATTGCCGGCGACCAAACCGGAAAGGCCTGCCATTTGTCAGAGCGGGATTGCTCTGTTCAGCGCCGGCATCAAAAATTGGCGGAAGAAACACCCTCCCCTTTTATGGACGAATCCCTAAGAGAAGCCATGGGATTGGCAGCCATTAAGGCGGCGGAGTCCATTCGGTATGAAGGGGTAGGAACGGTAGAGTTTTTGGTAGATAAGTACAAAAACTTCTATTTTATGGAGATGAACACCCGCATTCAGGTGGAGCATCCCATTACCGAAGAGGTTATCAATTACGATTTGATTAAGGAGCAAATTAAAATTGCTGCGGGCCATCCGATTTCGGGAAAAAACTATTTTCCGGAGAAGCATGCCATAGAGTGCCGAATCAATGCCGAAGACCCTTACAATGGATTTCGTCCAAGTCCGGGGAAAATTACCAACCTGCATGTTCCGGGTGGACATGGGGTACGTGTTGACACCCATGTGTATGCCGGCTATACCATTCCGCCTCATTACGATTCCATGATAGCCAAACTGATTGTGGTGCATCAAACCCGGGAAGAGGCCATAGACAAAATGCTTCGGGCCTTGCAGGAATTTGTGATTGAAGGCATCAAAACCACGATTCCCTTCCATATACAATTGATGCAGGACGAGCGTTTTCGGAAAGGAGACTATACGACCAAATTCATGGATGATTTTGTGCTGAAATAAAGGCACAAAGCATGAGCAAGGTTTTCCGTTTTTTAGGCAGAGTTCTTCAGTTTCCATACATGGCTTGGGCCTTGGTGTGGTTTATGGTGCTCATGTTGGGGGCAGCTGCCTGGGCAATTCCGGTGTATGCCTTTTTGGGGCCAAGGGGTCAAAAGATTATGTTCCCTGCGTATAAATTATGGGCTCGATGTTGGTTTTTGCTTTGCGGCATTCGATTGGTTGTTGAAAATAGGGCATACATGAATTCGGCGAAGCCGGCCATAATTGCGGCGAATCATTCCTCGCACCTGGACGTCCTGAATGGGGCGCTTGCCTCGCCGTTAATGGTTCGTGCCTTGGCGAAAATTGAGCTGAAAAAAATCCCTGTTTTGGGTTTTATGTTTCAAACCAGCAGCGTATTTGTTGATAGGTCTTCGCCCGAAAGCCGTAAACGCGGTGTGGATGATTTAATCCGTACTTTGGGAGCCGGATTTTCCTTGTTTTTATTTCCAGAGGGAACGCGGAACCGAAGCAGCAAACCGCTAACCCCCTTTTACGATGGGGCATTTCGGATTGCCATTTTGTCGCAGCGGCCTGTTGTTCCTTTGGTGGTGTTGGGAGCAACCAAGGTTTTTCCTATGAAAGGAATTTCCTTAAAACCGGGTATCATTCGTTGCCGTTACCTAGCCCCCATATCTACCCAAGGCATGAATCTTTCCGAATTAACCGAGCTGAAGGAACAGGTTTATTCATTAATGGAAGCTGAATTGCTAAAGGAACAAGCCGAACTGTATTCTTAGTAGAGAGGTTGGTGCGAGGCTGCTGTAATAATCCTTACTTTTATGTATGAACTTTTTGCCCAAAAAATGAAGCGTCGAATTCCCCCAAGCGGTATTTTGGCTTTGATTTGGCTGGGTTTGGCATTTATGGGCTGTAAGATTAGTTTATCGGGCATTTCAATTCCTGAGTCTGCCCGTTCTGTCTCGGTCGAAAACTTTGAAAATCAAGCTGCCCAAACCAATCCTGCCTTTCCGCAGCAAATAACCGAAGAACTAAGGCAGCGGTTTTTGTCGCAAACCCGGTTGCAGGTAATCAATTCAAATGGAGACTTAGGCTTTTCGGGCGTGGTTACCCAGTATCAAACTCAATCGTTGGCCTTGACCGGCAAGGAGACCTCGGCCTTGACCCGTTTGAATATTTCAATAAAAGTAAAGTTTGACAATCGGCTGAATCCCGAGAAAAATTTTGAAAAGACCTTTAGTCGATTTGCCGATTTTCAGGCCAATCAACCATTGTCGGCGGTAGAATCGGCTTTGCTTCAGGAAATATCTGAGCAATTGGTGCAGGATATTTTCAATGAGGCGTTTTTGGACTGGTAGGTCGGAATTCCGAAGAGCTGAATTAGAGTTGGCCTAGATGTATTTCATTTGAATTTACCATTCTATGTACACCACTCCGGCTGCGCCATTACCCCCTTGGTAATATGGGCCTGCGTACCCGCCGCCGCCGCCGCCGCCGCCAAATCCACGCCCACCTTTACCGGAAAGCTGGTTCACTCCGTCGGAGCCGTTTACAGAATATCCGGTAATTTCTACTCCGCCGCCGCCGCCGCCGCCGGCGTGAGAGGTGTTTCCCCCGGCACCACCGGCTCCGGCTGTGATTGCCAAGCCGGTTGAGAAAATGGCCAAGGAGTTAAAATTTCCACCGGCACCACCGGAATAGGTGCAAGAACCCCCGTTACCCCCGTTTGTGCCACCGGTACCGCCCGGATTCCCGGCGTTGCAGCCGCCGCCGCCGCCGCTGCCTCCACTTCCACCTGAGGTTGAATTGCCTGCCCCACTGCCTCCACTTGCGGTTTGAATACCGGTAATGCTGCTGGAATTTCCATTGGTACCGGAACCGCCACCATTGGGTCCCCCGGTGCCTCCAGCCCCCACGGTAATAGAAATGGATTGTCCGGGCGAAACGGAATAGGTTCCGGTACGGACGTGGCCGGAACCGCCGCCGCCGCTATGTCCGCCGCCGCCGCCGCCGCCGCCGCCAACCACACAAACCCGGATGGAATTCACCCCGGCCGGAACCGTGAATGTACCGCTGGATGTAAACACCTGATACGGGGGCAGGGTTACCGTAACCAAGCCGGTATCTGATTTGCAACCGTTTACTATGGCAATTACTTTATAAACGCCCTGATTTACGGCTTGGAAATTTGAAACAACGGGATTTTGTTGAGAAGAGGTAAATCCGTTTGGCCCAATCCAGGAGTAGGTGGCTCCTACTATATTGCCGGCGTTCAATTGAAGGGTGCCACCCGAGGGAATCGGGCTGTTGGATGTGGCGGTAGGTTGATTGGGTTTTGCAATGATTGTTGCCGTAACATTTTGAGCTGCCGAGGTGCAACCGGCAACGGTTGCCGTTACGCTGTACACCCCTGAAGCCAACAAACCGACTGCAGGAATATCGGGATTTTGATTTGAAGAGCTAAAGCCATTGGGGCCGGTCCATTGGTAGGTGGCTCCGGGAATGGTATTGGCGGTAAACTTAAGGGTGTCGCCTTGACACGTAGCGGAAACCGGACCGGGTACCAAAAGGAAAGTGCAATCAAAACAGGATTGCTTCCAAGCCGTTCCGGTGTACATATTCATGCACTTGGTCGTGGTATTAAAAATCAGCAAACCGGTGGCGGGGCTTACAATGGCATTGCGTTGTGCGTCGGTTAATCGGGGAATAAGCAGGCCCCTGTCTTGAAAGTCAACATCCAAACCGGAACTGGCATGGGCAGGCGTACCGGTTGAATTGATTCCAACGTTTTGTGCCCACAAGGTTGAACTTGCGGCAAAAAGAGCAAAAAAGAGGTATTTCATGCCTTAAATGTCAGCATTTTTTGAAAAAAAATGAGGCTGATAATGAATCATTCCACAAATTGTTAATGCAAAGGCAACATTGTAGAGGATATGTTGGTGAGGGATAATGCTCAATTTCGTTAAGCAGGATTGATTAACCGGGTTTTTTCACACAAAGCGGTTTGGGGCAGTTTGCCTTTGTTAAGGTCCAAAGGTTTCAACATCGTTTCCATCGGAGTCTTTTTTTCGGCCTTTGGATTCCAAATCAATGGTTGAATTGAACTTGTTCGGATTTGGGGCGGGCGGCTTCTGTTGATTTTTTTTGCCGGCAATCCATTGAATGACCTTAAACACCAGCCAGGAGACGACAACAATACGTACAATTTTCAGAATCGCTCCCATTTTTATCTACTTAAATACAAATTGCGTTCGGAATAAATTTTGGTAAAAAAACGGTCGCGCAGGTTTTCGATGAAATAGATGGCTTCGCCGGTGCTTTTCATTTCAGGGCCCAATTCTTTGTTCACATTGGGAAATTTATTGAAAGAAAACACGGGTATTTTAATGGCGTAGCCTTCCAACTTGGGTTCGTAGGTAAAATCTGCTATCCGATGCGTTCCCAGCATCAGCTTGGTAGCCCAATTTACATAGGGTTGTTGGTAGGCTTTGCAAATAAATGGAACGGTGCGCGAAGCACGAGGGTTGGCTTCGATAACATAAACCTGGTCGTCTTTGATGGCGAACTGCACGTTGATTAACCCTTTTACCTGCATGGTTTGGGCTATTTTTTTGACGTATTCTTCCATTTTTTCCATGACCAAAGCACCCAAGTTGTAGGGGGGTAAAACAGCATAGGAATCGCCGGAGTGAATTCCTGCGGGTTCAATGTGCTGCATCATTCCAATGATCAGCACCTCATCGCCGTCGCAAAGAGCATCGACTTCGGCTTCGATGGTTCGTTCCAAGAAGTGGTCCAGCAGCACTTTATTTCCGGGAATGTCGCGGAACAGTTCAATGAGGTGCGATTCCAGTTCTTCGTTGTTGAGCACAATTTTCATTTTTTGACCGCCCAACACGTAAGAAGGGCGCACGAGCAAGGGGAAACCCAGTTCTTGCGAGAGGACCAGGGCTTGGTCAACGGTTTCAACGGTTCCGAATTTTGGATAGGGAATGTCGAGGGCTTTCAACAGGTTTGAGAATCTTCCACGGTCTTCGGCCCAGTCCAGGGATTCGTAGGAGGTACCCAGAATGGGAATTCCGAAACGGTTTAATTTTTCGGCCAGTTTCAAAGCGGTTTGCCCGCCCAGTTGAACCACCACGCCCATAGGTTTTTCGTGTTCAATGATGTCGAACAGGTGTTCCCAAAAAACGGGTTCAAAATAGAGTTTATCGGCGGTATCGGGGTCGGTTGAAACGGTTTCGGGATTGCAGTTTACCATAATGGCTTCGAAGCCCATTTCGCGGGTAGCCAAAACGCCATGCACGCAGCAGTAATCAAATTCAATGCCTTGGCCAATTCGGTTGGGTCCGGAGCCTAAGATGATTACTTTGGGGCGTTCGCTGAGCACCGACTCGTTTTCTTCGTCGAAGGTGGAGTATAGGTAAGGAGTAAACGCTTCAAATTCGGCGGCACAGGTATCCACCTTTTTCCATACCCGTTTTACGCCCAGGGATTTTCGGTAGTCGCTGACCTCGCTTTCCAGGCGGCCGGTTAAATGGGCAATTTGCCTGTCGGCAAACCCTTTTTGCTTTACGATGCGCAGGGTTGAGGAGTCGTAGGATTCGAGTGAGGTTTGCTGCATGGATTTTTCCATGAGGGCAAGTTCTTGAATCTGGCTTAAAAACCAGGGATTTATTTGAGTGGTGCGGTGCACGGTTGAGAGGGGCATGCCAAGCAGGAAGGCGTCGTACACATGAAAAATGCGGTTCCAGCTTGGGTTTTCCAGGCTGTACAAAATTTCATCCCGGTTGGTTTTACCTTTGCCGTCGGCCCCCAGCCCATTTCTAGAAATTTCTAAGCTTTGAGCGGCCTTTTGAATGGCTTCCTGAAAAGATCGTCCGATGCCCATTACCTCGCCCACCGATTTCATTTGCAGACCTAAGCGGGTGTCGGCACCTTTGAACTTATCGAAATTCCAGCGTGGAATTTTAACAATAACATAGTCTAGGGTGGGTTCAAACAGGGCAGTAGTGCCTGTAAAGGGGTTTTTTAATTCATCCAGGGTGTAACCAATGGCCAATTTTGTGGCAATCCGGGCGATGGGATATCCGGTGGCTTTGCTGGCCAGCGCCGATGAGCGGCTAACGCGGGGATTGATTTCAATGGCCATGATTTGGCCGGTTTCGGGATGAGCGGCGAATTGCACATTGCAGCCCCCTGAAAAATTGCCAATAGAGCGCATCATCAGGATGGCCATGTTGCGCATGGATTGATATACCGAGTCGGGCAAGGTCATGGCGGGTGCCACGGTTATGGAATCGCCGGTATGCACTCCCATAGGATCGACGTTTTCGATGCTGCAGATAATGATGACGTTGTCGTTGGCATCGCGCAGCAATTCAAGTTCAAATTCGCCCCAGCCAGAGATGGATTTTTCAATGAGCACCTCATGTATGGGGCTGGCATGCAATCCTCGATCCAACAGGGTTTCAAATTCGGAGCGGTCTTTCACAAAAGCGCCACCGGTTCCGCCCAAAGTAAACGAGGGTCGAATCACCAACGGGAAACCGATGCGTTGGGCAATGTCTTTGCCCTCCAGCAGGGAATTTGCGGTGGCCGAGGGGGCTACGGGAACACCGATTTGGTGCATCAACTGCCGGAATTGTTCGCGGTCTTCGGTTTTGTCGATGGCCTGGACATCGACCCCAATCAGGCGGACCCCATGTTTTTCCCAGATTCCTGCGTCAAAGCATTCCTTGCAAAGATTTAGGGCGGTTTGCCCGCCCATGGTAGCCAAAACCGCATCAATCTTTTCTTGCTGTAGAATGGCCTCGATGGATTCGGTGGTGAGGGGTTTTAGGAAAATGCGGTCGGCCATCACCGGGTCGGTCATAATGGTTGCGGGGTTGCTGTTGATCAGCACCACGCGGATGCCTTCTTCGCGCAGGGCACGGGCGGCCTGGCTTCCGGAATAGTCAAATTCACAGGCCTGACCGATTACAATGGGGCCGCTTCCAATAATTAAAACCGAGCGTAAAGAGGAGTCCAAAGGCATAATTCCCTTTTGGATTTCAAAGATAGGAAACTTTCGTTAGCCGGATAGGTTGCTTAATGAAACCGCCCCAAATATCAAAAATGAATTTGTGGGGCCAAATGCTATGAGTTGCCCGCGGCAGGGATTGAGCCGGGTTGCCCGCAAGGTTGCCGAAGCCTGGCCCGCGCGGCGCGGAGGCGACTTTAGGAGCCCCCGCAAGCCCGCTGGGCCAGCCTTTCGGCAACCGCGGACAACCGGTGAAAGCCCGCGGCCGCCCCCTAAAATCTGCATTGAAATCTGAATTTCGGCAAAGGGCCTTAATCCAACCGTTTTAACCCGCATTCCAGCCATTCCTGAAACAAATCTGCGTTGGTGTTGTAGCCGAATGTTTCGCTGAGCAATTTTCCGTTGCCGTCGATGATGGCGTACAGGGGCTGGCTTTGCTGTTTAAAGTGGTAAATTTCGAAGTCGCTCCAAACTTTTCCGACGGTGGTCATGGGTTTGCCGCTGACCGGGGAAATTTTTTGTAAGTGTTCAGGGATTTGCCTTTTATCGTCGCAGTACAGGCTAAGCACCACGAATTTTTCGCGCAGCAAATCTAGGTTGTTGCCTTGAGTCCATACATTTTCTTCCATTAAGCGGCAATTGGTGCAGCCGTAGCCTGTAAAATCAATAAAAATGGGCTTGTGGCGTTCTTTGGCCGCTTCCATGGCCGGAGCCAAATCGTTGAAGCAATCGAGTCCCATTGGGCAATGCCCGCCGCCGGCATGGGTTTTGGCCGACTCGGTGTAGGTGGGCGGGGGAGCCAAACCGGCCAGCAATTTCAAGGGTGCACCGGTTAGGCCGGGAATGAGATAAAGGGTAAAACTCAAGGCAAATACGGCCAGAAAAATGCGTGGAACCGACAATTTGGTTTCGCCCGCACTGTCGTGTGCTGTTTTGAACATGCCCAGTAAATACAGGGTAAGCAGGCCAAAAATGGCAATCCACAGTGCTAAAAAGCGTTCCCGGTATAAAAAATTCCAATGGTAGGCCATGTCAACCGTTGATAAGAATTTCAGAGCCAGGGCCAACTCGAGCAGACCCAGGGTTACCTTTACGGAGGTCATCCAACCGCCGGCCTTAGGAAGGGTGTTCAACCAGCCGGGGAAGGCGGCGAACAGGGCAAAAGGCAAAGCCAATGCCACTGAGAATCCGAACATGCCCAAAAGAGGAGCCAGATTGTTGCCCGTATTTGCGGCCTCGACCAGCAAAGTTCCAATGAGCGGTCCGGTACAGCTAAACGACACCAAAGAAAGGGTAAAGGCCATAAAGAAAATGCCGATTAGGCCTCCTTTGTTTGCCTTTTTATCTACGGCATTCAGCAGTTTGTTTGGCAGCATAATTTCGAAGGCGCCCAAAAATGAAATGGCAAAAACCACGAAAATGAAGAAGAACAGCAGGTTCCAAAAGGCGCTGGTGGCCATGGCATTGAGGGCGTCTGAGCCGAAAATTTTGGTGATGGCAAAACCCAGGCCGGTGTAAATTACCATAATGGAAACGGCATAGGTAATGGCGTTGGCAATTCCTTTGGCCCGGGTGGCGCTTTGTTTGGTAAAAAAGGCGACGGTCATGGGAACCATGGGGAACACGCAAGGCGTAAGAAGGGCCAGCAATCCGCCGATGAATCCGGCGATAAATATACCCCAAGGGGTTCGGCTTTCGGCCTCGGCACCGGTGCATCCACCGTCTTTTTTCAGGCGAGCACGCACCGGGTCAGACAACCGCTCGGGGTCGTTACCGGAGCCCCAGACTGCTTTTCCGGTTTCGGCCTCGGGGCAGCCGTCCGGGCGGTCGGACGCAACCCCGGGGCATTGGTCTTTGCCGTCGTGTATTCCGTCGTTATCGGAATCGGGGCAGCCCATGTTTTCGGTAGGGCCGGGCTTGTCTTGGCATAAATCAAGGCTATCTGCAAGCCCATCTGCGTCAAAATCCAGTGGGTTGGGTTGGGTTTGATTTGGCGGAGCCGAAGCGTTTCCGCCTTGGCAAACCTGAGCGTCCGGGCTAAAAGAAATGGAATAACTTTTGTCAAAGGGCAGGCACATGCCGGCGTCTTCGGTGCAAATTTGCCCCAATACGGAAACCCGGATTTTCGTGTTGGGCGGCAAAGCACACAAATCCAAATCCTTTTTAAACTCCACCAATTGCTCTTCAAAAAATGCAGTGGGCCCCAAATATTCATCGTTCACTTTCTTAGGTTTGGGTTCCAGAAAAACCACATCTTTGGCCTTTTGATTGCCCAGACTTACCTGAAAGACGGTTTTATTCGGCGGATTGGTTTGAGAATACAAATGCCAACCTTTGTCCACCTTTGCCTTCATTACCAAAGTATAATTTCCCTTTCCATTGGGTTGTACCGATAAAGCCCAATTGATGTTTTCTTGTTGTGCCCGAAGCGGAAGCAAAAGCCAACCAAACCAGACCAAAACGGCGGCAATGAATTTCATAGCGTCAAAAATTTCTCTGCAAAATTAACAAGCCCAACGGGATTATTGTGTGTTTAAAAACCAACCTTACACTTAACGCAAGCAAAATACAATTCGTGCAGGCTTGGATTGTTAAACAAGGTTAAGAACTGCATTGGTTAAAGGCGGTCAGATGGCCGGTTTATGGCCTTTTTTTGGCGGTGCTACAGCACCGCCTGCCTTAAAAATCCGTCCATCATAAGCCAGCCCTGGGGCGAAAAGGCCAAAGGCCTGTCATTCTGAAACCAATCGGCCGGGAATTTCTGTTTCAATTCCAGCCAACGTGCCCATTGTTCGTCCCCAACCCTCGGCAGGGCCTGGGCTGTAGATACCCCTTCCATGGTGCGCATGCGGGTAATGAGCCATTCGTTGATTTTCTGTTCCGCGTTCAATTCCTCGGGCTCTTGAATTGAACCATGGCCTTTCATGGCCTTTAGGTAGGCTCCATTTGAAGAACGGTTAAACCAGCGCAGGTCTCCTTTCAGGCTGTGTGCCGATGGCCCCAAGCCCAAATAATCTTCCCCGCTCCAATAGTCAGAATTGTGGACTGAACGCTGTCCATTGCGTGCGTAATTTGACACCTCGTAATGCTCGAAACCTGCCCGGGTCAACACCCTGTTCAAGGCCAAATACTGTTCCGCCACTTCTTCTTCTTCGGGCAATTTGATTTGTTCCAGCCGCAGCATTCGCTCTAAGGCGGTTCCTTTTTCTACCGTTAAGCCGTAAATGGACACATGGTGGATGTTGCGGGCCACAAGTTCTTGAGCATCTTGAATCAACTGCCGGGTTTCCTGGCCGGGAAAACCAAACATCAGGTCAACGGAAACCTTGGGAATACCGGAAGCTTCAATCAGGTCAAGGGCCCGCCTGGCTTGGTCGGCCGAATGGGCTCGGTTCATTTGAGCCAGCACGTCCGGATTTAGAGATTGAACCCCCAGGCTTAAGCGGTTCACTCCCAAGGCTTTCCAATTCTCGGTACCGAATTCCAGCAGATCGTCGGGGTTGGTTTCCAGGGTAAATTCGGCCTCGGGACTCAAAGAAAAACACTGGCGTATTTTTTCAATGAGGGGGGCTAATCGGTTGGGGCCAAGCAATCCCGGGGTTCCGCCGCCCAAATACAAAGAGGCAAAAGTGTGCTGCTTCCATTCTTTCGAGGCAAGTTCGGCTTCTTGCTGCAGGGCCAGCAGCATGGCCTCGATGCCTGCCGGATTTACCGTAAAATGAAAATCGCAAAAATGGCAGGCCTTGCGGCAGAAGGGAATATGGATGTACAGTCCCATAGATTTACTATTGTGGCGTACGATTCAGCAGCGCAAGGTCAAAACCTAAAGAATGAACCTGATTGCAAAGCTGTTGGTACAATGCATCATCCATTCGGGGTTCCCGGCATAAAATCCAAAGGAAATCTCGGTTGGGGTGGCCCACCACGGCATAGCGGTAGTCCGGGTCCAGAGATAGGATCCAGTATTTTCCGATAAAAGGCCAGAAAAATTGGACCTTCAGTTTGGCATTTCCGGAATTGGGAACCACAAAGGCTTTTCCTTTGATGTAAGAAAGGCGACCGTTCAGGCTATCGCGCCGACAGCGGTTTTCAACAATGACATATCCATCGGGACTCAGGGTGTAGGTTGCGGTGGTAGCCTGACAACCGGATTGAAAGCGGTTTGGGAAGGAGGCAATTTCGTACCATTTTCCTGCATAGCGTTGAAGGTCAACCTGTTCCACTGTTTTCAAAGGGGGTTGGGCAGAGCAGCCAAACAGGGCAATCAGGGAACCGCCAAACATTCCTTTCCTTAAACGGGCAATCATGAGTTAAAGATAGTTTTTTTGGGCGGGAATTCCGGCTGTCGCGGGTAGTCCGCGGAACTCAGCCGGGGCTACAGCGGGTTTGCGGGGGCTCCCAAGGTCGCCTCCGCACCACGCGTAGCCCGGGCTTCGTTCCTTGCGGGCAACCCTGCTCCATCCGGCCCGCGGGTGGCGAAAACAAAAATTCCTTTCTTTTTTGTTAATGACTTGATGGTTAAATTTTTATTTATTAACTTTTGCAAAATTTAAAGGTAATGAGCACGCCAACAACCCCCACGAGCATGGCCTTGGTTTACGACTTAACCGACAGCAGGCGCGACCACGTTCGAAGGGCCGCCCAACTTGCCCTTCAGTGCAATTGGCCATTGGAAATTTGGCTGCCCAGCACCCCCGGTTTTTTAAAACAGAATGACTACTCCGGATATACCAACCGAGAGGCCTTTCAAGAAGCCTTGATTTCAAGGCTGCGCGAAATTGCAAAGGTGATTCACGATGAGTTTCCGGCCAAAATACATTATGACTGGCTTCCTGCCGAGCCAAAAAGCTGGAAAGGATTTTTCCAAAAAAAAGGCCGTCCCCTGCTTATTGAGGTTCAACCCGGCAATGGCCGTATGTCGGAATACTTTGAAAAAATGTCCATTCATGTGTTCAGCCATTCCCATAAAATTCCTGTCTTGTCCATAAATGATCAGGTTTTATTCGCACCCATTCAACGCATGGGTTTGTTGATTGACAGCCAAAATCGGCATACCCGGTATAAAATTCCCTGTGCCCAAAGCCTTTCAAAGATTTGGAAGCCCGAAGTGCGTGTGTTGGGTTTGGATTTTGGTTACAACCCCACCGAACTCGGACACCTGAAGGCCTTGGTTCGGCAAACCCAAGGGCTTATGGACGGTCCAAATGTGCAGGTCAGCAGCGAAATGCTGTCGATACGCTCTGTCAAAAAAGACGTTCCAACATACCTGCATCAGGCAAAAATAGACACCTTGGTTATGGTGGCTGAGTCCGATGGAATGATGCCCGCCCTTTTCGGCTATGCCCATGCCCACCATTTGCTTCGCAAATTTATTGGCAACATTGTGTTTGTGCCCTCGTTCCTTTCTTCACAGCGAGCCAGCGTAAACATTTAATAAATGGTTAAAAAGTTTCTGAATTCTTATGCAAAAATTCAGCCCGGCTCCCTTTTCGGTTTCGTACCTTTGAGCAAACCACTTTTTGAGGCAAAAAAGGCCTTGGTATGATGCGTTTGCCCTCAGGCAAACCAACAGCATACGGTCCAAACGCCAAATAAACAAATGGAAACCGGGTGTGGAATACTTAAATGAACTTAATCCCCCACAGCGGGCTGCCGTAACCACCGTAGAAGGCCCCCTGATGATTATTGCCGGTGCCGGATCGGGAAAAACCCGAGTCCTTACCTACCGCATTGCTTATTTGGTAGAACAAGGAGTTGATCCATTTCAGATTTTGGCACTGACCTTCACCAACAAGGCCGCCCGGGAAATGAAAGAACGCATTTCAAAAGTCATCGGCGAAACCGATGCCCGCAGCCTTTGGATGGGCACCTTCCACTCGATTTTTGCCCGCATACTCCGTGCTGAATCCGACAAACTGGGCTTTCCGAGCAATTTCAGCATCTACGATACCGACGATGCCAAAAGCTTACTAAAAACCATCATCAATGAATTGGGCCTGGACGATAAAACCTATAAGGCCTCAACAGTCTATAACCGAATTTCATCAGCTAAAAATGGGCTTATAACGGCGGCAGCCTACCAAGCCAATCCCATTCTAATGGCCGAAGACGAGGAAGCCCGCCGGCCACGCCTGGCTGAATTGTACGCCCTTTACACCGGCCGTTGCCTTAAAGCCTCGGCCATGGATTTTGATGACCTTTTGCTAAAAACCTATGAACTCTTTTTGCGCTACCCCGAAGTGCTGTACAAATACCAAAACCGATTTCAGTTTTTGCTGGTAGATGAGTTTCAAGACACCAATTTTGCCCAGTATTCCATTGTTAAACAACTGGCCGCCCTGTACCAAAACATCTGTGTAGTAGGCGACGACGCCCAATCCATTTATGCCTTTCGGGGTGCCAACATCCAAAACATTCTGGATTTTGAACAAGACTATCCCGACCTGAAAACCTTTAAGCTGGAACAAAATTACCGAAGCACCCAATGCATTGTTGAGGCCGCCAACCACATCATCGCCAATAACCGCGGTCAAATACCCAAAACCGTTTGGACCCAAAACGAAAAGGGCAATAAAATCAGATTGTATCGGGCCTTGACCGACAACGAAGAAGGTCAATTTGTAGCCGGCAGCATCCACGAAACCCACCTGCGCGAACATACCCCTCACGACCAGTTCGCCGTTTTATACCGAACCAACGCCCAAAGCAGGGCACTAGAGGAAGCCCTTCGGAAATTAAACGTGCCCTACCGAATTTACGGCGGACTTTCGTTCTACCACCGAAAAGAAATTAAAGACCTGTTGGCCTATTTTCGAGTGGTTATTAATCCGGCCGACGAAGAAGCCCTGAAACGCATAATCAATTACCCCGCCCGCGGTATTGGTAAGGCAAGTCTGGATAAAATGTTTGTTTCGGCCGCCGACAACGACATTTCCCTTTGGGAAGTCGTTGAAAACCTTGAGGCCTTAGGATTGGGACTTGGAATAGGCATCCGCACCAGAATCGAGGAATTCAAATTCATGATGGCTCGGTTTCAAGGAGCCCTAATGACCGCCAACGCCTACGATTTGGCTACTGAAATTGCTCAAAACAGCGGCTTGCTCAAAGACCTTTACGACGATAAATCCACCGACGGAGTAAGCCGCTACGAAAACGTGCTTGAACTGCTGAACGGCATCAAAGAATTTGCCGACCGGGAAGAAAACCTGCCCGATGGCCGCCCCATTCTTCCCGCATTTATGGAAGATATTGCCCTGTTGACCGATGCCGATGAAAACGACGACGACAGCACCCCAAAAGTGTCGCTGATGACCATACATGCCGCCAAAGGACTAGAATTTCAAGAAGTATTCGTGGTTGGGCTTGAAGATTCCCTGTTTCCAAACCAACAAAACATGCATTCCCGGGCCGAAATGGAAGAAGAACGGCGTTTGTTTTATGTGGCCATTACCCGAGCCATGAAGCAGCTGAGCATCAGCTACTCAACCACCCGGTACCGATATGGTAGTTTGGTGCACAGCGATGCTTCGCCGTTTATATCCGAACTAAACCAAGAACACATCGAACCCATGGCGGCCCGAAGGGCCACAGGCAACACCCCCGACCCTTTCAGGCGCAACATCAGCTCAAGCTTCTCAATACCTGCCCATTCCCGCTTACGAAAGGTAAGCGAAACGGGAAATTACACAGGCAGCAACCACAGCACCTCAGATTACAAAGTGGGTATGCTGGTAAAACACAATCGTTTTGGTCAGGGTAAAATCACCGGAATTGATGGACCGGCCGGTCAAAAAACCGCTACCGTATGGTTCAAAGATGGCGGGGAAAAACGACTGCTGTTGAAATTTGCCAAACTAGATATTTTGGGAAGCACAGAATAGCAGATGAGCTGAATGTTCATCAAACTCAAAATTTTCAACATTGTTGAATTTCTTAAAAAATGCAAAAACCCTTGGTTTTGCCCTTGACAATATAGGTGCAATGGGCGTACCTTTGAAGCACACCGCGGAATCGTTCTTTAAAATATTGCTTCGCTACGTAAAGGGGTAGCGAAGAACACTTCGGGTTTTTTAAGCGTGAAGTTTGATGGGGAAATCAAGAACAACCGAAAGGTTATTGTTGGTTTCTCTCGGGGGTCTCAGAAATGCTTCTTGAAAAAAACAAAGGAAACTTTGTTGATTTTGGGAGGCGGGAATTATGGGCCTGAGACGGGTGACTTGGCAAATCATCCATTCATCTGAAGCCAAATGGCATTCGTATAAGGCATAGGTACTATGGTTTATCGAAATACGCATTGGTTAATAGACGGCCATATTCAAGAGGGACCATTCTGCTGATAAGGCTTGGATGCGTCTCTTTTGGCCGTGGCTTTTTTCAAAAATCAGGCAAAAGGCGGAACGGTTCTTACGGGTTTTTTTTCGGCCCGGTTTGCGGCAGGGATTGAAGCGGCAAAGCCCGCAAGGCCCATACCGGCTGGCGGAACGGGGCAGCAAGAGCGACTTTAGGAGCTCCTTGCTGCCCCGTTCCGCCCCGGTGTGGGCCGCGGACTTGCCCTGAAAGCCCGGCTGCCGCCCCACCCCAAAAAACCCCCTCAAAACCTACTCGTCTGTTGCCTTTTTCCAAATTTTCCACATAAAAAATGGCGCTGCTGCCGACATTATCCCGGGAACCAGCAACCAAGCCATTCTCCCTGGCATGCCCCAACAGAAAAACAACAACGGCATTAAAAATCCCAACACCATGGCCGCTAAACTTCGGTACGCCCCCGCATTCCTAAGCCCCCAATATCCATTCCGATATGTTAAAATCAGCAATAGTATGGCTGAAATTCCTTGACCTAGGTTGAAGGCCCAGGCCGCTCCTGTGCTGCCCGCCCATGGAATTAAAATGGCATCGGCCAGCAATTGTAGGCATGCTGTAATGCTTGCCACCACAATTAAATCACGAATTTTTCCCCCGGCGGTCAGGAATGTCCCCGCAATCAATGATAGGCTTAAGCCCAAAAAGCCCGGCGCTAAACTTGACATGAGTCCCGCCGTGGAGGCCAAATCTTGTGCATAAAGTCCTTGGGTAAGGGTCATCGGGTAGGTCAACAATAGCCCGGCCAAAACCCAGGCCAGCAATCCCATACTGCTGATTACGGTCCACCAAAGGGTGTTCAGATTTTTTCTTTGGCCAATCCAGCGTGATGCCATGGGAAGGACGATGACCGAAAACAAGGCAGAAAATTGAAAAAAAGCATCCAAGGGCCGCCAAGCTGCTGCGTAAATGCCCAGCATTTGATTGCTTTCCGAATCTGAGGGCAAAAAAGTACGCATCCACACCAATTCCAGCCGCAAGTATAGGCCCATTATTAAGGCTAATACCGCATAGGGCATTCCTTGGAGTAATGCCTTTTTCCATTCTTTTACAGGAAACCAAGGGCCCGACATTCCCGGTTGCTTAAGCATGAGCAATAAACTTAGGGCCCAGGAAAAAAGAGCGACTGCCGCCAACAGCCGGGCGTAGGTTGTACCGTCCGAAGGCAATTTTTCGGGATATAAGCCAAAGGCAATGCCCAAAAGCAGCATTAGTAAAAACTTGTCGAGGTTGGCCAGCAGGGCCTCGCCCCGAAATTTACCCTGAACCGCCATAAATGCCCGAAGGAAAGCGTTCCAAGATAAAAAACCTTGAAAAACACCTAAAACCATAAGCAATTGGAACTGCTCTCGCGGCCAACCCAACAAGGCATGGGCGGCTGTCAAACTTAGAAGGTACAGCAAAAACAACAGCAACTTTAGGCCCAGTTGATGCCGAAAAACGGCCGAAATCGTTTCAGGCCGGGTTGACAAAAGGCGGGTTTGGTGGGTGGTGAGTCCCGCATCTAAAACCACCAACAGCATCCCTGCCAGGCTGTACGCTGAAAAGTAAAGGCCCCATTCGGCATTGCCTAGAGTCCGTTGAACTGCAGGCTCCATGCCCAGCACCCAACCCAATTTTACAAGCAGGTGAACAGCCCCTGAAAAAGCCGCATAGCCAACAAAACTATTTCTTAAGGCCTTCACTTATGAACGGATTTGAAGTAAACAACCAAAACCAAACGAATTGAGCCACCCCGGCTTGGGTATCGAGCACATCTTCGGTAAACATTGCCAAGCTCATTGCACAGAAGTAAAATAAAAAATACCGCGAACTGCGGAAGGCCTTCCAAAACAGGGGTGCAATCCAAAAAAGCAGCCAGATTACCAAATAGGGTATGCCTGCAATCATGGCTAAGAAAAGCCATTGATTGTGCGGATTCAGGCTGCTGTAGTGATCGTTGAGCAGACTGTCGGATGCTTGAAGCTGTTTTTTCAGAGCAGGCCGTAGGGAATCAATGCCCAAGCCGACCAAAGGTTCTTTCTTCAGCAGCTCAATAGCTCCTTTCCAAAGTTCCAGGCGGATGGGCAGGCTTTTGTGGTTGGGATTCCCTGTTTTTAAGTAATAGTGCATATCGCGAATCAGCTCATGCCAACGTGCACGAATGGCCGGGGTTTCCAATTCCAAGCAATTGGCTACCCCCGATTCAACGGCTTTTATTTCTTGGTCGGAAAGGGCTTTCATGCCCTCGGCATCTTTTCGCAATCCTCGGGAACTTAGGTAGCGAATCAAGGTAGGATAAATAGGATAGTCCAATGCATGGTTGGAGTCGATGGGGATTTGGCTGCGCCGCGGCCACTCCCGACGCAATTCGTAGGGGCAGACGTACCGAAAAACATAGTTCCCATTTTCAATAGAGGGATCATTAAAATCGTATTGATAGGGGTGGCCTTCGGAGCTGAACTTTGGATAAAATTCCGGCTCGGGACCGGGCAAATAGGTCTTCCGGGTGTAGAAGCCCAAAGTAAAAATGCTGAGGAGCAAAGCAAAGGCCGAAATGATTCGGACTCGGGGCGAGAACAAAACAGGAAGTAAAATGGCGCCCAGCATCAATGCCGTCATGGCCTGAAGAAAAAGCAGATAAAGGATAGAAAAGGCCAGGAAAACATAAGGCCGCCAACCGCTATCTAAATAAAAAAAGCCCAAGCTGCAAAAAAGCAGCAGCGTTCCCATGCGGACATTTGAAATATACGGAGAAAAATGCCTCGGCTGAACCTGTGGCCAAAGCTGAAAGGAATGAAAAGAACCTGCCAAAAAAGAAAGGAAGCAACCTATGGCGGTCAGCCAAAGCCACAGCCTTAAATCGGACCGTTGTGGTTTAAGCCAAAACCAGGCCAAGGGAAGCAGTAAAAAGGGAATTTTTAGGCGGAGTTCCCTAAGTGCGGCCGCGTCTGGAAGTGCGGGAAGCACAGCCATGGCCATTAAAACAAACAGGGCCGGCAGCAAGGTGTATGCAAGGTCCGGGCGTCGAATGCCTGACCTAAGGGCATAGGCTAAAGAAAAGAACAAACCCAAGGCCAAACCCACCGACATCAGGGTATTTGATGTTGGCAGGCCAAAGGCCATTAGTCCCAAACAAAAAACACCGAACTGCCTAAGATTCCCGGGAATTGCAAATGCCATACAAATCAAAGATACAAGGCATAGCCAAACCTAGGATAAAATGGAAAAAAAGGAGGGATAAGGTGCGGCAAACATTTAGGCACGAACGGCCCCCAAATCGCCCTCGTGGCTTGAAATTGGAATCTGATCCACCCAATCCTGGTCGGGCTCTGCCGGCTTAAGTAATACGGGCTGTCCCAAATAATCCAATCGTTTTCCGGGATATACATAAGCCTTCCATAAATAGGTCAATAAATTCTTTTGTTCCAGATTTGGATGCAAATGGGGTGAAATAAACCGACGGTGTGCCTCGGGCAAAAGACTCCAGTGCATTCCGGGGCGAAGGTGATGAATACCGTGATAACCATTGTTAAAGGCAAAAAAGTTCAACCATTTACCCACAAAATTTCGGCTGTGATTATAGGGGTGTTGGTCATCGCAGCCTTCATGTTGCCAATAATTGGTGCCAACTATTCCCCAAGCGGCATATTGATGGGGTACCATCAAAAAACATAGGAATGCCCGCCAATCGATCACCAACAAAACCAACCGAAATCCATTTAAAGCAACCGACTCAATAATGTATTGCCGATACCATCGGGGGCGTTCGGCACGCATTCGCCGCACAAATTTCTGCTCTGCCTTCAGAATTGATGGAACCATCAGGTAAAAGAACAACAACTGATTCAGCAAATTCCAACGAAAGCGTGCCTTATGGGTACGAATGGAATCCAGGGGACTTTGAGTAAACCGGTGGTGCGAAAAATTATGTCCGGGCACATAGGCACTAACGGGGTGACCGTAAGTTAGGGTCAAAATCAATTGGAAATTCTTATTCCAGGATTTTTTGCGAAATACAGGGGAATGGATGGTGTTGTGCACAATGGTGGCACAAAAAAACGACCAAAAGCACAACAGAATCGTCCAGGCCAACCAAACGTACCAGGGGGCGGATTTTGAAAACCAAGCCAGGGCCAAAAAAACAAAATAGAGAGCAATAAACGCTAAACTTCGCAAATCTTGGCCATATCGAAGTTGCAATACCTTTTGCATACCACAAAGGTACAGAATTGGTAAAGTTGGTCAATAGAAATGCGAAAATTTATCATTGCAAAAATCCGGCTTTTATACCAGAATTTACAGCTTTATAATCCCGACCGAAATAGAAATACCCACCTAAAACTTAATAAAGGCTGCGTATCTTTGTAAAAATCACACAACCATGAGTGCCACGTTGCAGGAAGAATTGCAGGGATTGCGGAACGAAATTGCCCAATATTTAGCCATTGACCCCACTTTACTCACCTTCGAACTGAGTCAAGACGGCGACAAACACCTTTTGCGCCTAATTACCACCAATCCGCGCCACCTTCAATCTTTTCTTTACCATACCGTCGATGGCTTCGGTGAACTGGACACCCTGCACAAAATGCTGGCCTACATCAAATCCAAACGTCCCGAAAAGTCAACATATACAATACAATGGAGCCTAAAGGAAGAAAAAGAACTGCACACCTCTTATTTCAGAGGCAAAGACCTGTATGAGGTTTTGGATAAGTTCTATTATGGCAAAGACATAAATGCCACCTTAATTTTCTCGGTTTCATTAAACCCCATCGCCTGATGTTCCGCCACAAAGCACACATTCAAATCCGGTTTTGCGATACCGACCTGCTTGGACACATCAACAACGCCAATTATTTGTCGTACATGGAAATGGCCAGGGTAAGTTATTTCAACGAAGTATTGCCCAAACTGGATTGGTCGGGGCAGGGCATCATTTTAGCCAAAGCCGAAATCAGCTACAAGGCTCCCCTGTTTTTTGAAGACAACCTGTTCATTTACACCGGTGTAGAACAGATTTCAGGCAAAAGCTTTTGGATGCGCTATCGGTTTATTAAAAAAACCGAATCGGGCGAAATGCTCGCCGCTGAGGGCAGCACCCTGATGGTTTGCTACGATTACCGTGAAAACCACAGCATCGCGGTACCTGAGTTCTGGAAAAAAGCCATTGAATTTTACGAAGAAGGCCTTGGCTGATTTTACGCGGTATTTTTTAGAATTTGCCTACGCGGGCACCGACTTCCACGGCTGGGCACGGCAACCCAATGCACTGACCGTTCAAGAATCCCTGGAAACCTGCCTGACCAAATTATTGGGATACCCGGTGGGAGTTACAGCGGCGGGCCGCACCGACACCGGCGTTCATGCACGCAGCATGTTTGGGCATGTGGACCTGCCTAATCCGCCCGAAAACATGGAAAAAACACTGTATGCCCTAAATTCCATTCTACCAAAATCCATCGCTGTTTACAGAATGTGGCCGGTCAAGGCCGAGGCCCATGCCCGTTTTTCGGCTCTGCAACGCTGCTATACCTACCGCTGGCTGCGGCACAAAAATCCATTTGAAGACAGCTGGGCCTGGCGTTGCCGGCACTGGCCCGATTTTCAGGCCATGCAACAGGTCTCCAAAGGCCTGCTCCAAGTACGCGATTTTTCCGCCTTTTGCAAAGCAAACCACGATGCAAAAACCACCATTTGTTTGATCCATTCTATTGATTGGCAATGGGATGCAGAAAGGGCTGCCATGTCTGTTCGTGCCAATCGCTTTTTACGCAACATGGTACGCGCCATGGTGGGCACTCTAATGGAAGTGGGCTGGGGCCGCATGAGCGAAGCCGAATTCATGGACGTAGTACGCAGCGGCAAACGCACAAAAGCCGGCGTCAGCGTCCCCGCACGGGGGCTAACTTTAGAAGAAATCGTGTATCCGCAAGGACTCTGGGAAACCGGTTTGTGATTTTTTTGGGGGCGGCCGCCGGGCTTTCACCGGTTGTCCGCGGCTGCCGAAAGGCTGGCCCAGCGGGCTTGCGGGGGCTCCTGAAGTCGCCTCCGCGCCGCGCGGGCCAGGCTTCGGCAGCCTTGCGGGCAACCTGGCTCAATCCCTGCCGCAGGTGCCCCAAGAATAACCCTGGATGTTATTCCAATTCTGCTGAAAAAGAGCGGCATTTGTTGTATTCAAATGGACAAGCTATGCCTTGACGTTTTTTTTACCACAAAGGGCACAATGTCGGCACAAAGTTCACAGAGGGAATGCAGTTAAAGCAAGGGTGTGCAGGAGTTTGGGGACTCCTTTGCGAACATTGCGGCTTCCTTTGCGGCCTTTGTGTTAAAAAAATGGCCGTTGGGACTTCATTCCTGAGTTTTCCACCTGAATTTCCTATCGTGCGGCATTTATTGTACTAAAATGAACAAGCTAGGAGCTATGGCCAAGAATGGCAAACCAAACAGGCCACATTATCCTTTTTTAATACCTAATTGCAAAAAAGACTGGCACAATGCCGTTGCTCTGGGTATATTTGCATCCGGTTAAGAGCAGCATGAACAAATTTATTTTTAACAGCATCGACGAAGCCCTGGAAGACTTACGCAATGGCAAAGTCATTGTGGTGGTGGACGATGAAGACCGAGAAAACGAAGGCGATTTTATCACCGCCGCCCGGAATATAACCCCGGAAATCGTCAATTTTATGGCAACCCATGGCCGGGGATTAATTTGTGCTCCCCTGGTGGAAGACCGCTGCGACCAACTGGGCCTTCCCTTAATGGTCAACGACAATACTTCCCTGCACCACACCCCTTTTACGGTTTCAGTGGATTTGGCAGGAGAAGGGGTAACCACAGGAATTTCGGCCGGCGACCGGTCCAAAACCATTCAAGCCCTGATTGACCCCAATACCAAACCCTCTGATTTGGCTAAGCCGGGCCATATTTTCCCGCTTCGTGCAAAACGGGGCGGAGTCCTTCGCCGTACCGGACACACCGAAGCCACCATAGACCTGGCCCGCCTGGCAGGCTTTGAACCCGCCGGCGTCTTGGTTGAAATCATGAACACCGACGGAACCATGGCCCGACTGCCGGAATTGTTTGAAATTGCACGGAAATTTGACCTGAAAATAATTTCCATAGAAGACTTGGTGCGCTACCGAATTGAACGCGAAACCCTGATTGAAGAACCGGTTACCGTTCATTTACCCACCGAATTTGGAGATTTTCGGCTCTCTGCCTTCCGACAAATCACCAACGACCAAGTCCATTTGGCCTTGGTTTTAGGCGAAATTCAACCGGATGAACCCACTCTTATTCGGGTGCACTCCTCCTGCATGACAGGCGATATTTTTGGTTCATACCGCTGCGATTGCGGACCTCAACTGCATGCTGCCATGCAGCAGATTCAAACAGAGGGAAAAGGCATAGTGCTGTACATGAATCAAGAAGGCCGTGGCATTGGAATTCTTAACAAACTCAAAGCCTATCAACTGCAAGAGCAAGGATTGGATACCGTTGAGGCCAATCTAAAATTGGGCTTTTCCATGGACGACCGGGATTATGGGGTTGGAGCCCAAATTTTAAGGGCCTTAGGAGTAAAAAAACTGCGCTTGCTCACCAACAATCAGAAAAAGCGCGCCGGCCTTTTGGGGTATGGGCTGGAAATTGTAGAAAACATTCCTTTGGAAATTGCTCCAAATCCACACAATCAAAATTACCTAAAAACCAAGCGCGATAAAATGGGACATTTGCTCAGGCAGCTTGGGCATTAATCCATATCTGACCATGAAAAAAATGCGTTTCGTATTGATATTTATCCTGGCCGGCACAGCGGCAATTGACCTTGGGGCTCAAACCTTATCGTTTTCACAGGTTAAATTGGTAGGCAGCGTTCAAACGGTACCACAAAACAAGGTGTGGAAGGTTGAAAATATTTTGCCTTCGGTCAGGCCAACCACCACCAATTTTAATGGGCAGTCTGTTGTTGACTTTACTATTTTGGTAAATGGGTTATCTGTGTTTTATTTATCTACGGAATCCAGAGGCAGTTTAATTGGAAATGGACAAACGGGAATAACGGCGGTGAGTGCAGGCATCGGAAATTCTCCAATTTGGTTGCCGGCGGGCACCACCCTGGCAGTGGGCAGCAATATCCACGGAATTTCGGTCATAGAATTCAACGTAATTCCCTAAAATGATCCGCAGAAATTCCACTGCCACCGGAGTAAAAATTCGCTAAAATTAAGGTTTAACAAAGAGCATCCGGGCTAGGCCTGAGGAATGTTTTGTTTCTTTGCAGCATGGCAGGCAAATCCAAACCGGCGTTACTGGACACCCGCATTCTAATTCGGTTGTTTGCCTACGCCAAGCCCTATACACGGGTATTTTGGGGAACGGTTGCATTGACCATTCTTGCCGCACTGTTAAGCCCCGTTCGGCCCTGGTTGGTGCAGTTCACCATCGACACCTATGTAATGAAAGGCTCCTTTTCAGGAGTATTGGCAATGTCCCTTTGGATGATTCTGTTTTTATTGGCCGAGGCCGGCGTTCAGTATTATCAAACCTATTATGGTGGCTGGCTGGGACAGGCCATTGTGTTGGATTTACGTCAGGCCTTGTTCAAGCATTTAATCCGGTTTCGTATGGCCTATTTTGACCGAAGCCCTGTGGGAACCTTGGTAACCCGATTGGTGAACGACATGGAAACCATCAGCCAGATTTTTTCAGAGGGTTTTCTGAACATTGCCGGCGATATTTTAAAGTTGGTAACCATTCTAGCCTGCATGTTTTGGGTTTCACCGGGAATGACATGGATGTCGCTCATTCCAATTCCATTTTTAATCCTGGCAACCTGGCTTTTTAAAAACGGCATTCGAAGCAGTTTCAATGAAGTTCGGAATGAAGTGGCAAACCTCAACACCTTTGCACAGGAACACATCAGCGGAATGATGGTTGTTCAGGCCTTCAACCGGGAAGAAAGAGAGCTGAAACGCTTCAACGAAATCAACGCACGACATAGAACCGCACACATCAAATCGGTATGGTATTACAGTGTGTTTTTTCCGGTAGTAGAAGTACTTCAGGCCATATCCATTGCACTGGTGGTTTGGTATGGAAGCCGCGAAATTTTAATGCATCCCGAAGGAGACATTCAGCCCGGAGCCATTTTCGCCTTTATTTTATGGGTGTATATGCTGTACCGCCCAATGCGGCAATTGGCCGACCGATTCAATTCCCTGCAAATGGGAATTGTTAGCTGTGAACGCATTTTTGGCTTGCTCGACAAAAACGAACTCATGCTTGAAAACGGAAATCCAAACTTAGGCATTCAAAAAGGCGATATAGCCTTTGAGCAGGTGCGTTTTTCTTACGTTCCCGGTGAACCGGTAATTCACAACCTGAATTTAAATTTACCTGCCGGAAGCACCACCGCCATCGTAGGCAGTACCGGTTCAGGCAAAACCACCTTGATTAGCTTGCTTTCGCGTATGTATGAGCCCGATTCAGGCCAAATACGCATTGACGGAATTGACATTCGGGAATATCAACTTAAGCGCTTGCAAGCCTCCATTGGCATCGTACTGCAAGATGTTTTTTTATTTTCCGATTCCATTGCCAACAATATCGCCTTGTACAATCCCAACATTGGCCGGGAAGAAATGATGCAGGCCGCGAAAGCCGTTGGAGCCGATTCATTGATCAATGCCTTGCCCGGCGGATTGGATTTTAATGTCAGGGAGCGCGGAGTGAACCTATCGGTAGGCCAGCGGCAGTTAATCAGTTTTATTCGGGCCTATGTGTACAATCCCCAAATTTTGATATTGGATGAGGCCACCAGCTCGATTGACAGCGAAACAGAGCAGTTGATACAAGAGGCCACCGAAAAACTAACCCGCGGAAGGACTTCGATTGTGATTGCCCACCGGTTATCTACAGTTGAACATGCCGACCGAATTCTTGTAATGAATAAGGGCCAGGTAGTAGAACAGGGGCGGCATGAGGAATTGCTGTCTGCCAAAGGACGGTATTGGACCTTATTTCAAAATCAGTTTTCGAAATAGAAATGGGTTTTCGAATAGGGCAACGGGTCATGTTTCGCGATTCGCGGTTGCAGGGCATTGTTCGTTCTTACCAAAATCAAACCTATTTTGTTGAAATTGAACCCGGCTTTGAAATACCGGCAAAGCAATCGGAACTCATCGGGTTAGGTGCCACACATACACCGGAAAAAGTCCAAAAATCAAAGGAAGTTTCCAAAAATGCAGGGGTCAAAAAAACAGATATTTCTCCGGAACCGAAAAAGGACGCCATGCCAAATTCGCCCGAACTAAGCTGGGAAAAGAAACCAAGCTTCCCTAAGGTAGGTCGTTCAAAAGGCCCTGTAAAAGCTAAAAACGTAGATAAGGCAAATAAAGAAACCATCCCATACCCCACTTCAGCCAAAGGCGTTTATGAGTTGGATTTGCATCTGCATGCCTTGTATCCTGAGGGGCAAATGCCCCAAAGCCAACATGCCTTAAAACTTCAGTTGGACCAGGTTCGTTTGTTCTTGGATTGGGCGGTAGAAAAAAGGTGCAAAGAAGTGATTTTAATTCATGGGGTAGGCCAGGGCAAACTTAAAGAGGCCATCTGGCAAGAATACGAACACCGAACTTGGTTGGATTTAGAAGATGCCCCATACGGGGTTTACGGCCGGGGAGCCACGCGGGTGCGGTTGCGAGCCCAATTAAAGAATTAAGGTAAGTAAAAACAGCTTGCTCAAAATAAAAAGCAAAAAAAAGGCCACCCTGTTGGGCGGCCTTTCAAATTCAAGCAATTGTTATCAGTCCTTCAAAATCCGGGTTACCCATGGCTGTCCATTGATGTGCACATTCAACAGATAAATTCCGGAAGAAAGATCCATGGCTTCGGTGCGCACCGGCAAACGATGTGTTCCTGCCGGCAACTGTCCAAAATCAAAGTCGCCCAGCAAACGACCAGTGAGGTCACGAATATCGGCGGTAACCACAGCACCTTGAGTTAAAGTGAAAGCCATATTGAACTCCTTGCCAAACGGATTTGGATACACTTGAACACCTTGACCTCCATCCAATTCAGCAATGCTGAATACGTCGTAAGCGCGCACTGAGTCGCAGAATTTGGATTCGCAACCCTCTTTCTCTACCGTTAGGCAAACCGTATACCAACCTGTGTTCGCATAGGTTTTTGTAGGTACAGGTGAAAAACTGCTGGTTCCATCTCCAAAAGTCCAGTAGAAGTTTCCACCAAACAACGGATACACCGTTGGATTGAAAGTCAACTGATTAACTCCCACATTGTTGCTAAACCATGTAGATACCGGAGTGGGGCGAACGTTCACCGTTTGAGTAATGGCATCAGTACAACCATCTGGAGTGGTTACCGTAAGGGTTACAGGGATATTGCCTGTCGAGCTGAATGCATGGCTTGGATTGGCAACCGTATCGGTGGACTGACCAAAATTCCAGTTCCAAAAAGCAACGTTGCCCGTTGACAAATCGGTAAACTGCAAGGTGTCGTATTGGCACACATCGCTGGCAACAAACTGAGCTGTTGGCCTTGGATAAATAGTGATTGAGCTATCCTTGGTACTTACACAACCATCGGTGCTGGTAACCTTCAATTGATAATTGAAGGTACCTTGGCTTGGGAAGTTGATAACCGGAGCCGGACCGAAAGCCGGGTTTTGACCGCTGATGTTCCAGTTCCAAGAGGCAATTGAAGGCCCGGAAACATACGAGTTTAGAGTAGTTGGGTTCGGGAAACAATTGTTCACCGCCATAATGGAATCAATTACCGGTTTCGCCCAAACCTGAACTACTTGCATCATGCTGTCGGAACAACCATCGGTATTGGTAACAACCAACATGGCATTGTAGGTTCCGGGTTGGGTGTAGGTTTCAGAGGCAGTATAGCCACTGCCGTTGTTTCCGTTGCCAAAGTCCCAGTTAAATGAAACCAAGGTGTTTCCATTGCCCGGAGCTGAGGTCTGGGTAAAGGTGGTTGGATTGCCTTTGCAAACCGTAGGCACGTTCACCTGATAAATGATGGGCTGAGCTCCTTGGGTTACAACCACATTTTGAGAAAAATCAGGACAAGCATTGATGTTAACACCATACACTGAATAGACTCCCGGAGCAGAAACCGTGTAAGTAGGACCAAATGCACCATTGATGGGATTGCCGTTGTTGAACCAGTTGTAAGTGCTGGCACCGGTGGCGTTCAACACTAGGTTGCTGTTGGAACAAAGTACCTGGGTGTTTGAACCGGCAATGGTAACCGTTGGATTGCCGAACACAAAGATGAAGGCTGTATCGTAATCGCTGCAGTACTGGTTGGAAACCTGGTAGGTAACCGTTGCCATACCTTGACCTGCCACCGAAGGGGTAAACGCACTTGACATTTGATTGGTAATGCCGCTACCGGCCCAGAAGCCGCCCGGGCTCACATTTGAAAGATACACGGTGTTGGCCTGTTCGCAAACTTGGGTTGGAGGGTTAACAAAGCTGGCATCGGGGGCCTGATTTACAACCACAGACAAACTATCGTTGGCAGTACAGTTGTTCACTGTTACGGTGTAATACACCTGAGATGTACCCGTCACGTTGTTGGATGGGTCAAAGGTTCCCAATTGAGCATTCACAATTCCGTTGCCGCTGTAGGTTCCTCCAGGGGTAAGAGCCTGAATAGCAATTGGGGCTCCGTTTGAGCACATCGGACTTTGGGAAAGCAATCCGGCGTTGGGACGGGGATTCACGGTCAACATGACGCTATCGCGGTCGGTGCAACCTGAGGCAGTATCGACAATGGTGTACATCGCATAGAAAGTTCCGGCACCGCTAACAGAAGGACTAAAGTAGGCTTGGGTATTGTTTCCAACGATGCCGGTACCTGACCATGTTCCATTTGGATTCAAAGCTAGTAGCGTATCTTGTGCATCGTAATCGCAATAGGTTGACGCAAGGGAAGTGATGGTAGCGTCGGGGCCTTGAATTACATTGATGGTAACCGAATCGGCTCCAATGCAACCGCTGTCGTTCACAGAATAAACGAAGGTATTGTTTCCAATTTGAGCTTGAGCGGGGTCAAAAGTTCCAAGAACGCTGTCTACCACACCGGTTCCTGTCCAAACACCGCCTCCGGTGGAAGGCTGAAAAGCCATGGTGAATGGATTGTAAGCCAATCCCAGGTTGCCGTTAATGGGAGCGTCGCTGCTGCAGAATGGACCCATAGGAAGAACATTTACTCTAGGGGTAGGCACAATGGTAACAATTCCCAAGTCGTATTTTGATGGGCAACCGTTTTGCATGTACAAGACAAACAACGTATCGGTTTGAGTAAGTACTGGAGTGGTGTAAGATGTTCCCAGACCAACAAGATTTCCGCTAAAGCCATCGAACCAACGGTAATTGGTATTGGGGCCACCGCTCACATTAAAAGTGGTACTTCCTTGGTCGCAGAATAAAACTGCAGCACTTACGGTAGGTGCGGGCAGAGAGTCAATATGAACTACGGCGGGAACGCGAGCACTTTGGCAAATCAGGGTAGTGTTGTATGAGATAACCACTTCACCGTGTCCGCTGCGGTAACCTTGAGTATGAACCGTATTTGAAGTCAGGCTTGGGTCGGCATAGCTAGATCCTCCGCCGCCGCCGCCGTCACCGCCGCCGCCGCCGCCGTAATGTCCGCCACCGCCGCCGCCGCCGTCGCCATAGCAGTTGTCTTTATCACCACCCTTACCGATTGAGCCGTATTCGCTTTGGTTGTTGCAACCGCATTGTGATGCCTGACCACCGGCAGTAGGCGAGGCCCCAAAACCGGCATGGCAATTGTCTGCTGAACCGCAGT
>Ga0214917_10000997_pt1 | contig 37038 bp, 34 predicted proteins | sample LL_1208_BB_MetaG_FD_177983 | JGI IMG/M metagenome (GOLD analysis project Ga0214917, IMG submission 177983) | Freshwater microbial communities from Lake Lanier, Atlanta, Georgia, United States - LL_1208_BB | ecosystem: Environmental > Aquatic > Freshwater > Lake | place: USA: Georgia | collected... | reverse complement strand
GTTAAAATATGGGGCCGCACTTTCTAATACTTGGCCGATCCCTAAATCGTCTTTATTGGTCGTAACCATTCCAAATAAGTCCGCTGAGATGGGGATGCCGATGTCGGCAGCATGCGCGTGCAAATATTTGAAAAATGTTTCAAGTCGCTGTTGTTTTGCTGATTTAACTATAGCAACATTGGCAGAAGCCCCAGCATTTGGAGAGGCAGATTTTGGTTTGGTCTTAGCCAAGACATCACCGGATTGAGGGAACTTAATATCTTTCATGTTGCCATCGCTTGGAAAGCGAATATAGTCAAAATTAATTTCATCAAAGCCAATTTGTTCAGCAGCTTTGGCGATTTGGATAATATAGTCCCAAAACGGCTTAGAGGAGACGTCTACAAAGGCCAAATCGTTGCGGTCACGCCATACTGCGCCATTTAATGTTTGAACGGCTTGATCTGGAAATTTAGTAGCATAAACTGGGTCTTGAAATACAGTTAATCGGGCAATCACATAAATTCCTTCTTTGTGCAATTCATCGATCCAATTTTTAATGTCTTTCATCCGTATTTCTTCTGTACCCAGTGCTTTTATTTCGGGATTTTGAGTGTCAAACAATACTTTTCCCGAATAATCCTTAATATCAATGACCACGGCATTAAGCTCTGTATCTTTGACTAATTTGACTAATCCCTGACGACGCTCCTTTAAAGTGGCAACCCAACTTGTAATATAGATGGCTTTTACAGGTTCTGGTGTTGAAATATGGGCCACCTTTGGCTTTTCAGGGGCTTTTACTTGCTGAGAATTAATCGGTGCTGGAGGAAGATTATTTTTGGCAAGTGCTTCTTTTTGCCAATTTATTACAAAAAAAATAGCAAGTACTAAAACAAGTGCAACAGAAGCTACTAAAATTGAGATGCGGTATTCTTTTATTTTTTGGATCATCTTAATAGTGTAATTGACTTTTTTTACTTGTCGAATTGAAATTTTTTAGGATATTGTCACATGATGACTTATTTTTCTCAATTTCACGATTTTGTTAACCAAAAACACCCCTATTTTTTAAAGGGACTTTCCTTTTTGCCTCCGCTGATGGTGTCTCCTTTTGAGATTAAAATCCCAATTAAGGATATGAATGATATTCGAGAGTTTATTGATGCCATATTACGGCTAAACCACAGCACCAGTTATTCTAAAGCCTTAGGTGTCTCTAGGGTCAATGATAGCCCCATAATGGGATTTGATTTTTATTTGACAGAGGATGGCCCCAAACTTATCGAAATTAATACCAATCCGGCTGCATTACTTTTAGCCATGGTACTCCATGAGTTTAAAGGGCATCCCACCTGTGAAATTTATAAACCATCTCTCCTTCAACGGCTACATCAGAGATTTATACAAGCGATGGGTGACCATCATTTAATTGTGATTTTGGATGAAACCCCATTACTGCAACATACCTATTTTGAATTTGAATGGTTTAAAGCCTTATTTGAGCAATGGGGTTGGGAATGTTTGATTTTAGCGCCACAGGATTTAATCAGTGCCGACGATCACACCCTGTTAACCCCAGATGGTCGTGCGGTACCTGTCATTTATAATCGATACTGTGATTTTTTATTAGAGTCCCCAGTCTCTCAGCCCCTTTTTAAGGCATTTACTTCCGGTAAGGTGCAGTTATTGCCATCACCTGTGCATTATCAGCTCCTATCAGACAAATATCGACTTACACAATGGTCTAGTCCCGAGTTTTTAAGCGCATTAGGTGTATCTGATACTGATAAGGCCATCATCGCAAAAATAATACCGCCTGTGACATTGATCAGTCCGGATAGAGTTGATGAGATTTGGGCCATGAGAAAGACATTATTTTTTAAACCTGCTCAAGGATACGGAAGCCGAGGGGTATATAAAGGCAAAAGTATTAGCCGCCCCGCCTTTGACAGGTTAATTGAACATCCGACGATTGCTCAGCCTTATTTTAATGCGCCTACTTATCATGGGCAGTATGATGGGCAAGACTTAGAGTTTAAATATGATGTGCGAGTGTATGTTGTGGATGGCGACATTGTGCTGAGTGCGGCGCGGTTGTTTAAGGGGCAAGTGACAAATTTACAGACAGAGTATGGTGGGTTTGCACCTGTTGACTCTAAGTAAAATGCTATCCCCACTACTTTGCAGAAATTTTTAAGGCCGCTTGCTTGCGTCTTGATATGCGAATTCAATGCCTTCTTTTTTGAAGCGTCTCCAAATGTCAAATTGCACTTCGGATTGCGCATTCATTTTGCCTTCTTGGACGTCTTGTACAAAAAAATACAAGGAAAAATTAATGGCTATATTGCCAAACTCTTTTAAAAAAACAGTAGGTGCAGGTGTTTTGAGTGACCTTGGATGAGACTGTGCCGCTTCTAATAACTGCTGCTTTACTTTGTCTAAGTCTGACCCATACTCGACAGCGATTTGGATTTCTACCCTTGCCATTGTACTAGTGTATGTCCAGTTGGCCACTCTATTTGTTACAAAGTCCTCATTGGGGACAAGGATTTCTCTACAATCTGGGGTTTCGACTAAGGTATATCTGCCGCCGATGTGTTTAACTGTGCCGGCTGGTGTTGTGCCAATTTCAATGATATCCCCTACTTCAACAGATTTTTCTAATAATAAAATAATGCCACTAATGTAATTGGATGCAATTTTTTGAAGGCCAAACCCCACCCCCACACCAATGGCCCCACCAAATACAGCCAATGTCGTGATATTGATGCCTAAACTATGCATAATCACTAAGCCAGAAATAATATAAATGGCTAATTCACTAACTTTATTTAATAAAATTTTATTGGTGGATTTTACTCCCTTCATATTTTTAATTGATAGTTTAACCCCTTGAGATACGGCTGATGCAATCCAAATCAGCAATATAATCGTTGTTACCGTTTTAATTACAAATGATGGCGTTAAGTGAAGGGGGCCTAAATTGAGTGAATATTGATCCATCAGATGGATGGTTTCGTCGATTAATTCAAATTTAAATAAAATGTGGTGCGCAGCCTGAATTAAAAATGCTAACCAAAATACGGTTTTACTTTTAGAAAATAATTGGGCTACGCGTGAAATGGTAATGATTATCGTTAATTGTAAGGCAACTGTAACGATTTCGTTGGATTGATACAGTAAGTTAGTCACTGCGGCATCAATGGCTAATAACACAATGGCAATACAGTTACCAATAATGGGAGAAATAATTTTTTGGAGCGTTTCGTTTAATCGGCTTTTTTCTTTTTGGTCATTTAATTTGCGCAATATGGACGCATTTAATAAATAAGCGCCACCAATGACAACTATGATGGATATTAGTTCATGAATAATATTCGGGTAATCGGTTAACCATTCAAACATAGTAGCTATATTAGCAATTTATCGATAGGATTCCTAATGAAATGGTCAAAAAAGAGTTGATTTTACTTCATGGGTTTTTGGGTCATAGTAGTGAGTTTAATGACTTACGCTTATTACTAGCGCATCGGTTTAATTGCCATGCCATTGATATCCCCCCTAGTCACTCTATCGATACCATTAGACAGCATTTACATACCACTGTGTCGCACTATGATAGGCCTATCGTAGTTGGCTACTCGATGGGGGGTCGGCTTGCCTTGGACTTTGTATCACACTATCCCACACTGGTCTCGCACTTGGTTTTGATATCTGCATCGCCTGGTATAGAAATGCAAGAAGATCGGCAGCGACGTCAACTCAAAGATAGGCAGTGGGCAACCCTGCTACTGACATTGCCTTTTACTGAGTTTTTAACACATTGGTACCACCAGCCATTATTTGACTTATTTAGGATGCATCCGTCTTTTTCTCAGATCATCGCCTCTCGCCCTCGGGGTGATGCGTCATTACTTGCTGACATGTTACTTGCGTTAAGCCCTGGTGTTTTGCCCTCACTATGGAAAAATTTAAGTATACCGGCTTGCCCTATTACTTATATCTATGGGCAATGTGATACGACTTACTTAAACATTGCACTTCGATTTAACCATGACTATCCCCATATCATGACGCATGGCATCCCTGACTGTGGCCATGTATGTCACCATGAATATCCAGAAAAGGTCGCCAAAATTTTACTTGATATTTAAGGGGTGACCCACCATGATCTATCTGTATGTCTAGGCTTTTTATAAAACACCCTCGTATTTTGGCGTTTGGAGTGTTGCAGTTATTTTTTACGGCTCCAGGTCAGACTTTTTTAATTTCACTGTTTGTAGCACCTATATTTTCAGAATTAGGGGTCTCTGCCAGTTTATTTGCTACCAGCTATTGTATTGCAACCTTGTTAGGCGCTTTAATTTTAAACCCAATTGGTTGGTTATTAGATAAGTATGCCCCCCGTCACATTTTGCCATTTATGAGCATTGCAATGGCATCTGGGTGTTTTTTATTGGCCTCGGCCCACTCATTACTGATGATATTTTTTGCATTTTTTTTATTAAGACTGATTGGTCAGGGCGGATTTTCGCTAACAGCCAGCACAGTGGTTTCTAGGGGGTTTCATAAAAATAGAGCCAAGGCGATGGGGTTAATTACATTGGGATATCCATTGTCTGAATTAATTTTCCCTGGAATAGCCATGACATTATTGACGCTATACGGCTGGCGTATAACCTATGTTATTTTTGGACTAATGCTATTGGGTATTGCACTGCCAATACAATACTTTTTGGCAAGTCATGACTCTGTGCACCGGGGACACTTTTTACCGGATGAACTGCATGTAGATCCTCACACTTTATCTCCATTAGATATTACTGATCATCCCAAACAGGCCTCCCATGCCACATTTAAGGAAGTAGTGCGCGATTTTGATTTTTACTGTGTGATTTCAGCATCATGCATCCCTCCCATGATTGTGACAGGGCTTTTATTTCATCAGTCGACGTTATTTGAGTTTCATCAGTGGCCAATTGGATTGGCTGTGTCTGGACTTACTCTTTACGCCTTTTTAAAGGCTGTTTCTGCCGTTATGGTGGGCCCTAGTGTTGATACGTATGGACCAATACCCGCCTTTATACTGATGATTGTATTATTAGGGAGCGCCACTATTATTGCAGGCATTGGTGGCCCCCACTTGATTGTGTACCTCTATTTAGGGCTTGTTGGGATTGCATTGGGCCTAGGCAGCCCCGTGATTAATGTGATTTGGCCCAATATGTATGGCACAAAGCATTTGGGGGCAATTAAGGGCTATGGCGCCACTTTTAGAAATGGATTAACCGCTCTTGGCCCCATGCCCATTGCGATTGCAATTGATTTACAGTTTCCAATTGATCTTGTCTTGACGATTACTGGCATTGTAATCTGCATGATGGCAGTTATCCCGCTGTGGATTGCAAAGCGAAATCCGCTTATCCATGGCAAGGGTAATCCAAAACCGATTAAGGAGTAAACTATGTCATTAACAGCAATTATTAGTACGTCTAAGGGTGATATCCATTTAAATTTATTTGAAGACAAAGCCCCTGTAACCGTCGCCAGCTTTGCAAATTTAGCGCAAAAAGGCTTTTATAATTCTCTTAAATTTCATCGGGTGATATCCGATTTTATGATTCAAGGGGGATGCCCTAAAGGGACAGGAACAGCTGGCCCAGGGTATCAATTTGAAAATGAATGCCGTGCTGACCTCAAGCATGATAAGCCAGGCATTTTATCAATGGCCAACGCAGGCCCAGGTACAAATGGCAGCCAATTTTTTATTACCCATGTTGACACGCCATGGCTTGATGGGGCACATACTGTTTTTGGCGAAGTCCAGTCTGATTTAGATCAAAATGTCGTTAATTTAATTCAACAAGGCGACGAAATACGCAGTATTACCATTAAGGGAGATACCACTGCATTATTTGATCAATTAGCCGATCGTATCGAAGAGTGGAATGTGGCTTTAAGCATTACACAGCCCCAACTTTCACAGTAATTTTACACTGCTTGCTGGCGTATCGCTTCAAATAACACAATACCTACTGCTGTACTGAGGTTAATTGAGCGTACGCCTTCAGATTTATTTTTCATAGGGATTGTGCGAGTACGGTGCCAGTGCGCTTTAAGAATGGCTTCGTTAATGCCTGTGGTTTCGCTTCCAAAAATTAAATAGTCTTCCGGCTTATAATCAACTTTAAAATATACTGTATCTGTTTTTGTAGTTAAAAAATGGCAGTTTTCAATTGGTAAATTGGCTATGTACTGCTCTAAATTTTCAAAATATGTCCAATTGACATGCTTCCAATAATCAAGACCTGCCCTTTTTAATGTTTTATCAGACAGCTCAAACCCTAATTTACCGACAATATGCAAGGTTGTCCCTGTAGCAGCACATAGGCGGGCAATATTGCCGGTATTAGGTGGGATTTGAGGCTCTAATAAAACAATTGTAAAAGCCATTTTTAATGTGCAAAAATTTGGCTATCTGAATTAAAGGCCTTAAATTCTAAAGAAATTCCATTAGGGTCTTTAAAAAACATAGTCGCTTGTTCTCCCACTTGACCTTTAAACCGAATATATGGACGAATCATATAAGTGAGATTAAACGGTTTTAAACGTTCTACTAACTCTTCCCACTCTGCCATTTTTAAAATAATTCCAAAATGAGGAACCGGCACACTATGGCCATCAATTGGATTGGTTGGCTCGACATGCTGGTAGCCTTGGATTTCGTGAAATGAAATTTGGTGCCCAAAAAAGTTAAAGTCTACCCAATCATGAGCCTCTCTGCCGAGACTACATCCTAATATTTCGCTGTAAAATTTTTTGGTTGCCTTTATGTTTTTTACCGGAAATGCCAAATGAAAAGGTCTGATATTCATTTTTACTGCTCCTAATTTGCATCTTTAATTATTGTTTAAATTGATAATGATTATTTTACATTTATAACTGTGTAAGTAAACTAGGTTGATTTTTTATTTTGATTCTGTAAAATTGATCTCTGTATGAGCATGACCGATTTACGACATATTGATAAGTACTTTTGGGTTTGTTTAATCCTCGCTGTTGTATTTGGGCTTTTTGTTCCAAGTCTATTTTCTCCATTTCAAGATTGGATTTTATACGTCATCATGGGCATGTTGTTTTTACTTTTTATTAAAGTAGACATCAAAGACATGGTACAGCACATTCGTAACCCCCTCTTAATTTTATATATTGTCATTTTTAATATGGTGCTGATGCCGATAGTTATTTACTTCATTTTTCATGGTCGTTTGGATCAGGAAACTGTCATGGGACTTGTTTTATTGACTGCCCTTCCCTGTGGTGTTTCATCCGCAGCATTTACAGATATTATGGAAGGTCACACTTCACTCACCCTTGTGATTATTTTACTTACTACCCTTCTTGCACCATTTACAATCCCATTTATTTTTTGGGTCCTCTACAACGCTAATCTAGACTTGGATTATTTTGGGTTATTAAAAAATCTTTTAATGATTATTATGGTACCTGCTGCTGCATCTCAATTTTCAAAGCATCTCTTTGAAAGTTATGCCATTCGTGCTCAAAAGTACGTTAATATCTTTGTTGTATTATTAACTGCCTTTATGGTTGCAACCATTTTGGCGGTATATGCAGACTATATTTTAACTCACCTAAGACAATCCATCCCATTACTTGCAATTTTGTACTTTGTGTTTTTCCTTCTTCAGATTGCCAGTTATTTTAGTGTGTTTTGGCTTAAAAAAGGCGAAAAGGTCGCTGTATCAAATAGTGCGATTATTATGAATAATATGCTTGGAGTCGTATTGGCAATGGCATTTTTTAGTCCAAAAATTGTGATGTTAATTGTGCTTTCTATTTTACCTTGGAATACAGTTTTGATTATATTCCATTGGTATAAAAAGTACTTACCTTAAGTTTTTTAATTTATTACTTTGCTGATTGCTTGCTTTAGTCCTGGGCAGGACTTGCTTTCTTCTAAAAGGGTTTGGTCACTTTGCCATATTGATGGCCAGTTGGGATAAGTACGACATGCGAGTGGACGAGCCTCATAGACTTTGCATTTATTATTTTCATCTAAAAGGCAATTAGTATTAAAATTTGGAGAGGCAATGATATCCCACCCATTGTCTTTTTTTGTATACGTTTGGCGAAAATCGATAGGACTTGTATGTAGAATTTTAGCCATTTTTTCGATATTGTCTGCCGTCACATAGACATATCCGCCAGCTTTGCAGCAATTGCCTGAATTTTGGCATTTAAAGTTAGCTAAAATTTTGTCTTTTTTTTCAATTAGCATAGGTATCTAATGTTATTGTAGGATCAAGAGAGTAGTCGTTAAATACCTGTGCAAATGTGTCCTCAACCTGAGTGTCAATTGCAATGGTGTATTTTGGCTGAGTATACCGTTGGTAAGAGCCGATGCCAATTCCGGTTATACCTATTATTAAGGATAGAACTGTCATTTTAATTCTATTTTTTTTAATTACTTTTTGTGTGACTTTTTGTGCAACTAATTTGTCCCAGCATTTACTTTTGAGGCGACAGTTAATATTTGCGTTGAAATTCATGATACTCCTCCTTTAATACCTCTTTAATTTGGCTTTTAGCACGATGTATTTTAGATTTTACAGTGCCCATTTTTAGATTAAGAGTTTTAGAAATTTCTTTTAATGATAACCCCTTAATTAATAGATGAATCACCTGCTGATATGCAGGGGATATCGTTTGAAGCGCTGGAAATAAAGCGGGGGTATCTTCAAAATCATCGGCTTGAATTTGAGCTTGGTAATCAGCATATTGAGCAGCTAATTTTGAGAGTCGCTTTTCTTTTTTATTGAGCCTCATCGACTCGTTTTTAGCGATGGTATAAAGGTAATTGACACTGTTATTAATAGTATGGGATTTGACTAGCTTTTGATACGCTTGGATATAGGTTTCCTGCACAACATCGTCAATCATGTGAGATAGATTTGGGGATAGTGTATCCCGGATGGCCGCTAACACAGCGGCCTTGGTTTGGGAGACAAACTCTTGAAATTCAGAAGGATTAATTACTTTCATTGTGGCGGGATAACTGTTTTGCAGAATCTCTTTTTTGTTTTTTTATTTTATCAAAATCGTCACGTTGCTGTGGCGTTAACACTAACTTAATGTCTTGTTCATGTTTAACCTGTGCAAGTTTAATTTCGGTATGAATCGGGTTTAATCGGTTAAATAAGTCTCTTAACTTATCATAGTCAGGAGTAGTTGACGTATTTTTTATGACTTCAATTTCTTGAATAATAGGGTTAATTTGGTCCCTGTAGGTTTTGTAGATCGCACTGTACTTTTCGTTTATCGCTTTTACCGTCTCGATTTGGGACTTATCTAGCTTTAACTCTTGGTGTAAACGCTCACTACTAAATGGGGTCATTGCATGATGCTTTGGTATCATATGTGCATGTGTCACCCCTGACATTAATAGGCTTGCTGTTAGTAGTCCAAATAATTGTTTTTTCATAATAGCCTCCATTTGTGGTGTAGTGGTATAGAGGCTATTAGATGGTAAAAGGTTTCAAGTATTTTGCGACAAGTCCCTATTTAAAAATGGATTGCGCGCTTTTCAGTGGCGTCTAAGGCCGCTTCTTTAATTGCTTCTGAGAATGTGGGGTGCGCAGCGATCATCATACCGATGTCTTCGGCAGAGGCACGATATTCCATGGCGATCACGGCAGAGCCAATCATGTCGGATACTCGGGGGCCAATCATGTGAACACCCAATATTTCGTCTGTGGAAGTATCTGCTAGGACTTTAACAAAGCCTTCGGACTCCTCGGCGGCACGAGCTCGGCCACTTGCTTTGAAGGGGAATTTTCCGGATTTATAGGACACGCCTGACGTTTTAAGCTCTTCTTCGGTTTTACCGACAGAAGCAACTTCTGGCCAAGTGTAGACAACGCCTGGAATAGCATTGTAATTCATGTGGGCATGATGGCCTGCAATCGTTTCGACACAAGCTACGCCTTCTTCAGAGGCTTTATGGGCAAGCATTGGGCCTTTAATAACGTCGCCTATGGCATAGATGCCTTTGATATTGGTTTGGTAGTGACTATCCACATCTACACGGCCTCTCTCGTCGGTTTTGACGCCAATTTTGTCGAGCCCTAGGCCATCGGTATTGGGCCTGCGACCAATTGAGACTAATGCGTAGTCAGCTTCAATGACAAGCTTTTCGCCATCTTCGGCTGTGGCTTCGATCGTGACTTTGGAGTTACTTGTTTTAATGCCAGTCACTTTTGTTTTGAAATGGTGAGTAAAGCCAAGTTTTTTAACAGATTTTTCGAGGGTTTTACCCAATTCTTTATCCATTGTTGGGATGAGGCGGTCCATAAATTCGATCACAGTTACTTTAGAGCCTAGACGGGCAAAGACTGAGCCTAATTCCACACCAATGACTCCCCCACCGATGACGACTAAGTGTTTCGGGATTTCTGTTAATTCTAAGGCTTCCTTGGATGAAATGACTCGTTTTCCGTCGATTGGAAGTGTCGGTAGAGAGGCGACTTCGGATCCTGTGGCGATGATAATATGTTTGGCAGATATTTCGGCCTCTGTTTTACCTGCAATTGTGAGGCTATTGTTGGATTTAAATGTGGCAAGACCTTGGAATTTTGTAATTTTATTTTTTGACATTAGGAAGTCGATGCCTTTTGTCGTTTGAGCAACAACTTCGGCTTTTCGTGCCATCATTTTTTTGATGTCGACACTAATGTCTTTAACAGTAATGCCATGGACTTCAAATTGGTGTTTGGCTTGATAATAATGTTCAGACGAATCTAAAAGTGCTTTTGAGGGAATACAGCCCCAGTTTAGGCAGGTGCCGCCTAGCGTGTGTTCCTTTTCTACTATGGCGACATTCATGCCTAATTGCGCGCCCCTGATTGCAGCAACATATCCGCCTGGGCCTGCACCGATGACAATTAAATCAAATGACTGGGACATTTTTTTCTCCTGATTATAAGTCTAATAAAAGCCGAGTTGGCTCTTCGATTAATGTTTTGATTTTGACGAGGAATGTCACTGCGTCCGACCCGTCAATAATACGATGGTCATATGTTAAAGCCACGTACATGATGGGGCGAATTTTCACTTCGCCATTTATAGCGACTGGTCGCTCGACAATATTGTGCATCCCTAATATGGCGCTTTGAGGACGGTTAACGATTGGAGTTGAGAGCATTGACCCAAATACACCGCCATTAGTGATGGTAAATGTACCACCTTCCATGTCTTCTGGAGTGAGTTTGCCATCGCGGCCACGTTTTGCGTAGCTGAGGATTGTGGACTCGATTTGGCTTAGGGATAGCGTTTCAACATTACGAACGATTGGGACAACTAACCCACGAGGTGTGGAAACTGCGATGCCAATATCAGCATAGTCATGAAAAATAATGTCGTCTTCGCCAACTTGGGCATTGATGACGGGGATTTCACGGAGCGCTACGCTGGCTGCTTTTGTGAAGAAGGACATAAAACCAAGACCTACACCATGCTTTTCTTTAAATTCGTCTTTGTAGTGTTTGCGAAGTGCCATGACAGCGCTCATGTCGATTTCGTTAAAGGTAGTTAGTAATGCCGCTGTGTGTTGAGCTTCAACGAGTCGCTTGGAAATTGTTTTGCGAATGCGTGACATTTTTTCGGCACGTTTTGTGCGATTGCCATATTGAGGCTGGGCAATTTCTGGAGATGGGGACGGTGTCTCAGCGACCGCTACAGGAGGAACAGATGCCTGTGCTGTGTCAGATTTTGTGATTCGGCCATCTTTTCCTGTCCCTTGGATAGTGGATGGATCGATGCCTTTTTCAGCGATTTGTTTGGCTGCGGCTGGTGATGGATGACCGGCTGCATGGGATTGCGTGGGTTGAGACTTGGGTTGTTCTTGGGTTGATTGGGGGGCTGAAGGTGTTTGTGGAGCTGGAGCTGAAGGCGCTGAAGGTGCTGTAGCATCTGTGTCAATAAAGCCAATCACTTGACCTACTTTTACCGTTCCTTCTTGGATAGTAATGGTTAGTTTTCCGGCGGCTTCTGCCATTAGGGGCATTGAGGCTTTGTCGGTTTCTAGCTCGACGAGTTCGTCATCGACATTGACGACTGTACCGTTTTTTTTCATCCATCCTGCGATGTCGGCTTCGGTTACTGATTCGCCCGCAGCTGGAACTTTTATTTCGATTTTAGCCATGTTGATCTCCCTATTTCAATTTTCCAAATGTATTTTTTACCAAGGCAGTTTGGGCTTCGATGTGCTGATACTCCCCACCTACTGCTGGACTTGCACTTTCTTTACGGGCAATCACTTTTAAATCCCAATCTCTTAATTGTCTTAAGATAAAGGACCAATAGCCCATATTTTCGGGTTCTTCCTGTGCCCATACCCACTCTTTAGCAGTGGCATATTTTTTACGAAGTGCTGCCAATTGCTGTTGTGGTAATGGATATAATTGCTCAAATCTGACAATGGCAACATCAGTGTGTCCATTTTGCTCTTTATACTCTGCAAGCTCATAATAAAGTTTACCTGTACACAAGACGACACGTTTCACTTTGCTTGCAACGGCGGATTCATCATCAATGATTTCTTGAAAATGGCCCTTTTCTAATGATGAAATTGGGGAGACAACTTTGGGGTGACGCAATAAACTTTTTGGAGTTAATACGACTAATGGGATGCGGAATTCGTTTTTCATTTGACGGCGAAGTAAGTGAAAGTGATTGGCCGGTGTTGTGGGATTAACGACATACATATTGTCTTCTGCACATAATTGCAAAAAGCGCTCTGGACGTGCACTTGAATGCTCTGGCCCCTGCCCTTCGTATCCATGGGGAAGGAAGAGTGTTAGGCCACTATAGCGTTGCCATTTGGACTCGGCAGATGACAAATACTGGTCAATCATAATTTGTGCGCCATTTACGAAGTCGCCAAATTGCGCTTCCCAAATGGTTAGGGATTTGGGCTGGGTTAAGCTGTGACCAAATTCGAAGCCCATGACACAGTATTCGGATAAAATCGAATTAAATACTTGGATTTTACCTTTATTGCCTTCGACTTGGTTGAGGGGTGTGAATCGAATAAGTTCGTTCATATTATCCCTGTAGACAACGTGACGGTGTGAGAATGTCCCACGCTGTACATCTTGTCCAGTTAAACGAACACCATACCCTTCTTGTAATAAAGAACCATAGGCTAATAGTTCGGCCAATCCCCAGTCGACTTGCTTGCCTTCAACATAGTGTTTTTCGCGGCCTTTTAAAATACGAGATAGTTTGGGAGTGATGGTAATGGCATCTGGCTCTGAATATAGAGTTTTGGCAATTTTATCCAAGGTTTTTTTAGATACACCCGTTTCAACGGATTTTTCAAAATCGCTATTTTTTGGAGGTCTAAGACCAGCCCATCTCCCTTTTAAAAAGTCGACCTGAATTGGCTTTTTTTGCTCTTTCACACGGTCATAGTGCTGTTGGAGCTGGGTTTTAATGTCTGTTTTTATCCCTTCAAATTCATTCTCTGTCAGGACATTGATGGTTTTAAGGCGGTTGTAATAAATGGTTTGTACATTGTCATGAGTATCAATCAGGGCATATAGCTCGGGTTGAGTAAACCGTGGCTCGTCACCTTCGTTGTGGCCATAGCGTCGGTATCCTAAGATGTCGACATATACATCTATTTTAAATTGTGTACGGATTTGAATTGCTGTTTTCACAGCATAAACAACGGCTTCGGGGTCATCGGCATTGACATGAAATACAGGCGACTCTGTCACTTTTGCTAAGTCAGTACAATACACACTTGAGCGACCTTCGCGGTAGGATGTCGTAAAGCCCAACTGGTTGTTAGTGACAATATGAACAATACCACCAACATCGAACCCTTCTACTTTAGACATATTGGCGCCTTCGTAATTAACGCCCTGCCCTGCAATCGCGGCATCACCATGAATGACAATAGGGATGACCTTGGTTGTATCATGAGCGTATTTATCGTCTAATTTGGCATACGCCATGCCCTGTACCAATGGATTAACCGTTTCAAGGTGAGATGGATTGGCTGCAAGTGTAATATGAACGGGTTTTCCGGCCTTGGTTTTGATATCCGCAGAGCGCCCTAAATGGTATTTTACGTCACCGTCGCCTTTGATATCTTCTGGCAAACGGGTTCCTTCAAATTCGGAAAAAATCTCTTCATATGGTTTCCCAAAAATATTGGCTAATACATTCAGTCGTCCTCGGTGGGCCATACCTAAAATAAACTCTTCAGCACCTAGTTTTGCAGATTCCTCAATAGCAGCGTCAAGTGCAGGAATCAAGGCTTCAATCCCTTCTAATGAAAAGCGTTTTTTACCCACATATTTAGTATGGATAAAGTTTTCAAACATCACCGCTTCTGAGATTTTTTTAAGAATGTGTTTGCGTTCTTCAGAAGGAAATTCGGGATGATTGGCGACTGGCTCCATGTGTTTATAAAGCCATTGTCTTAATTGTTCGTTACGGCAATATTTAAACTCTACACCAATGGTTGAGCAGTAGGTGCGTTTGAGGTGAACTAAGATTTGCTCTAATGTGGCACGCCCGATACTGATTTCGTTACCTGCGTCAAATTCCTGGCTTAAGTCTGCTTCTGATAAACCAAAATACTCTAGGGTGAGGTCTGTTTTATGTTTACGGCGTTGACGGATGGGATTGGTTTCGGCAACTAAATGACCGATTGATCGGTAAGAGTTAATTAGCTTAACAACGGCGACTTCTTTATTGGACTCGCCACTACTAATGGGCTCATTGCCTAATGCAAATTCGTAGCCATCAAAAAACTTTTTCCAATAGGGATCAACACCTTCAGGGTCTTGTTTGTACAAATCATACATTGATTCGATGTACGCTGGGCTTGCGTTATTGATAAATGTGGTTGTGCTAATCATTTAAATCTCATCCCTTTTACTTATCTGAAATTAAAAGCAAATAGACGGCTATTGTAGCGTATTTATTAGGCTTGAGCCATTAGAAATTCTGCATATTTAAAGTCGGCCCATGTATCAATGTCGACACTGTGGGCGTCAGACATGAGATATGGAAGTATCGGCTGCGTCATAACCTGGCCTGCTTTTTGGATATCTGACAACTTGGCAATATAAATGGCACCATTGGGATAATAGGCTTTTGGAAGACTTTGACGGGGAGATTCGAGATATTTTTTGTCGATTAAGGCGGTAAGAGTCATGTCGTTAGTTATTGTCATTGATTTATACGGATGGTGACTTGCTTCAGAGACGCTGACGACAGAGGTGTTTTTGTGAGAGTTTGCGATAGTAAGGGCTTCCTTTATATGAGTGGCCGTCCGCAAGGGAGATGTGGGTTGAAGAAGAACGATGAGACTATCGGCACTGAGTGATGCATTTTTAGAGGCATCTAGAACTACGTCGACGGAGGGGGTATTGTCCTGGGCGAGGTCGGGATTTCGGTTGATGAGGGTGAGTTGGGGGTAAGTGGCTGCAATTTTTAGGACATCGGCATCGTCGGAGGTGATGATAATCTGATCGAATACTTGGCTGTCGATAGCGGCTTTGATGGTATAGGTAATGAGGGGGTGGCCCGCCAAAAGCTGCATTGATTTTTTGGGGACGCCTTTGGAGCCGGCTCGGGCGGGGATGATGGCAATGGTATTATTTATTAATTTCATTTCGTGATTGTATCAAATGGTTGTGATATTCTTCTATTTTATATGTCATTATCTTACCCTGTTGTCATTTTAGCTGGAGGATTGGGAAGTCGGCTTTCTGAAGAAACCGGCATTAAGCCCAAACCTATGGTTGAAATTAATGGAAAACCGATTTTGTGGCATATCATGAAATTGTATTCTCATTTCGGATTTAATAATTTTATTATTTGTCTTGGATATAAAGGGTATGTCATTAAAGAATACTTTTATCACTATTTTTTGCATTCCTCAGATTTAACGATTAATTTAGGGACTAATACTACTCAGTATCATCATTCGACTACAGAGCCATGGCAAGTTACCTTGGTGGATACGGGCTTAGAGTCTAATACGGGAGGACGTATTAAGCGTATTGCCAAATATGTCCAATCAGATACGTTTTTTTTGACTTATGGAGATGGCGTGGCCGATGTCAATATTGCCTCACTTTTGGATTTTCATGTTAAGGGCGGTAAACTTGCTACACTGACAACAGTACAACCTTCGGGGAAATTTGGTGTTTTGAGCTTGTCATCCGATTTTAGTGTGGACTCTTTTATTGAAAAACCCAAAAATGGCGGCTGGATTAATGGTGGTTTTTTTGTCCTTAATCGGAAGATATTTGACTATATTGAGAATGATACCACCAGCATTTGGGAAAAAGCCCCTTTAGAAAAGCTGGCTTCTGAAAATCAGTTATTGGCATATCCTCATCATGGATTTTGGAAACCAATGGATACTTTAAAGGACATGCTTGATTTAAATGAGATTGCCAAAGCAGGAACTCCGCCATGGGCTGTATGGGCCTAAAATAATGTGATGACTGAACACTTTGAATTTTATCGAGGTAAACGTATTTTTATTACTGGGCACACTGGATTTAAAGGTGCTTGGTTGACATTTTGTTTGTCTCAATTGGGTGCAATAGTTGGTGGATACTCTCTTGCTCCCACACCTCCTATTAATTTATTTACAGTTTTAGATCTTGAGACATCATGCGACCATTATGAAGGGGATATTCGGGATAAAGAGGAAGTAACTCAAGCGATGTCATCCTTTCGACCTGATATCGTATTTCATTTGGCGGCACAGGCCCTTGTTAGACCCTCTTATCACGACCCAATATTTACTTTTGATACGAATGTGATGGGGACAGTCAATGTCTATGAAGCAGTACGGCAATTGGACTGTATTAAGGCAGTTGTGACTATTACAAGTGATAAATGTTATGACAATACGGAAGCAGTGCATGCCTTTAAAGAGAGTGATTGTCTTGGCGGTTATGACCCTTACAGCGCAAGTAAAGCATGTGCAGAAATTGTCAGTGGCTGTTATCGGAAGTCATTTTTTACTGCAAAAGGAATTGGCTTAGCTACCGTGAGAGCAGGAAATGTGATTGGTGGCGGAGATTGGGCTGAAGACCGATTGGTGCCTGATTGTGTCAGAGCCTTAAGCCAAGGAAAGACAATTACACTGCGATACCCACAGGCCATACGCCCATGGCAACATGTGTTAGACCCTCTATTTGGCTATTTAGATTTGGCAAAACGCTTATATGAAACTCCTGCACAATTTAGCGAAGCATTTAACTTTGGTCCGTCCCAAGATGATATCCTTACTGTAGAAGATATGGTTAAGATGATTTTAAGGTATTGGCCTGGAAATTATGCCATTACACAAGACGATATATTACATGAAATGGTGCAATTGAGATTGGATACTACAAAAGTACAGGATTTACTGATGTGGCGCCCTGTATATTCGGTGACTGAGGCTATTGGCAAAACGATTGAATGGTATAAAGCTTACTATGCACACTCGACAAATATGACTGATTTTTCAAAGCAGCAGGTACTTGGTTATTTACAGCAATTATGAAAATTTTAGACTCTTTTTTACGATGGCTTACTATTTACTGTGCAAAACTACATTTCAAATATGTGACTTCGGCATCTCCTTTGCGTGATAGTGTTCCGGTGTCTGGCAAGGTGATTGGTCCGGAAGAGCTGGCTAATATGATTGATGCTAGCCTGGATATGTGGCTAACAGCTGGTCGCTTCTCTCAGCAGTTTGAATTGGAATTAAGCCATGTCATGGGACATCGATTTTGTTTAGCAGTTAATTCGGGGTCATCGGCCAATTTGCTTGCAATTACGGCTCTTAAATCTCCTTTGCTTGGAAATAAAAAATTAGTGGAAGGCGATGAAATTATTACTGTTGCAGCGGGCTTTCCATCAACTATTTCGCCCATTATTCAAAATGGATTTATACCTGTATTTGTAGATGTTAATCGCAGCGGCAATATTTTATGTAACCAACTGGAACTGGCAGTAACTCCTAAAACAAAGGCAATTTTTGTAGCTCATACATTAGGAAACCCATTTGATATTCAGTCGGTGATGTCCTTTGCCAAAGCTCATCATTTATTTGTTATTGAAGATAATTGTGATGCCTTGGGGGCATTGGTTGATGGACAGCTTACTGGCACATTTGGAGATATGTGCACGCTTAGCTTTTATCCGGCGCATCATATCACAACGGGAGAAGGGGGGGCGGTCCTCACCTCTGATCCATTATTTAATAAAATTTTATTGTCGCTTAGAGATTGGGGCCGAGATTGCTGGTGTGACCCCGGCTGTGATAATACCTGTAAAAACCGGTTTGGGTGGTCAGTCGGGTCTTTACCAAAGGGTTATGATCATAAGTATATTTATTCTCATTTGGGTTATAACCTTAAAATGACAGATTGGCAGGCAGCCATTGGTGTCGCACAGTTGAAACGCCTTAGTCACTTTGTAGAATTGCGTAAAAAGCATTATTTATTTTTATACGAGCGTTTACAAAAATATGAGCGTTTCTTTAATATTTCGACCTCTTTTGCGGGTGCAGAGCCGTCTTGGTTTGGGTTTTTGATGTCAGTTAAACCAAATGCTCCTTTTTCGCGTTTAGATGTCGTTACATTTTTAGAGGCCAATGGTATTGCAACTCGACAGTTATTTGCAGGTAATTTTTTGCGACATCCGGCATGTGTAAGAAGTCGATTTGCCTTGCGTATTTTAAACTCTGGTATTTTGTATTCGGATGAATTAACTGAAGACGATTTTACGCATTTGCCTGAAACGGATTCGATTATGATGCATTCGTTTTGGTTAGGCGTTTGGCCGGGCCTTACCGATGCAAATTTAGTTAAAATTACTGAAGTTTTTGCACAATTTTGTGAACGCTATGATGCCTAAACGTATTTTAATTACGGGTGCAAGCGGATTTGTTGGTGCTAATTTAGCTCATCACTTTGTCTCTCAAGGACATACGGTTGCGACTCTTTTACGGCCATCATCTCCTAGATGGCGACTAGATCGTATTTTAGATCAACTTCGTATTATTGAAGGTGATTTATGTCAGCCGGACTCATTGCAAGGGATTAGAGAATTTCGTCCTCATGTGATTATTCATGCTGCAACCTATGGTGGATTTAGATACCAAGATCAAGATGACCTTATTATATCTACTAATACTCTAGGACTTATTCACTTATTGGATTGTGTTAAAGATATTGGCTTTGAGTGTTTTATTAATACAGGATCATCTTCAGAATATGGCCCCAAATCCCACCCCATGTCAGAGCGAGACTTATGCGAACCTGATAGCGCTTATGGCATCTCTAAATTGGCATCAACATTATATTGTCGATCGATTGCACTTAAAGAAAATTTACCCATTTTTACACTAAGATTATTTTCTCCATATGGCTACTTTGAGGATGCCCGGCGTTTATTTCCAACCGTTATTTCATCATTTTTGTCTGGAGAAGACCTTCTGATCAACTCATTAGACCCTGTCAGAGATTTTATTTTCATTGACGATGTTTGTCTTGCCTATGATGCTGTGATCAATAAGGCACCTCATTTAGAGTTTGGCGATATTTTTAATGTAGGGAGTGGACATCAGCACTGTGTAGGTGATGTTGTCGATATTGTCAGGCAACTGACTCAAAATGACATAACAGTGGCACAGACTAAAGGTGAGCCCAGAATTGGAGATGATGCCCTTAAATGGGAAGCGGATATGGCATATACTCAACTTAAACTTGGGTTTATGCCTCAACTATCTTTAAAAGAGGGTATTAGTTTATTACTTAATAAGTATAAGGAAAGCACATGACTGGTGCAGAGTATATTGCTCAATTTTTAAAACAAAATGGATTAAATAAGGTCTTTCTGATGACTGGAGGTGCTTGTGCATTTATTATTGACGCCATTGCACGCACTGAAGGAATGGATTACTTTTGCTTTCAGCATGAACAAGCAGCCGCCATGGCTGCCGATGCTATTTGGCGCATTAGCGGTAAAATGGGAGTTAGCCTAGCAACTAGTGGTCCGGGTGCAACTAATTTATTGACTGGTATTGCCTGCTCTTATTTTGATTCTATTCCCTCTTTTCACATTACGGGGCAAGTGAATACATTAGAAAGTGCTGGGTTTTTACATGCCAAGGTGAGGCAAGCTGGATTTCAGGAAACGGATATCGTATCCATGGCTAAACCCATTACTAAATATGCTGTGCGAGTGACTTCTGCAAAAGAGTTGATTACAGAATTACCTAAGGCGTTTTCTATTGCTATTGAAGGAAGACCCGGACCTGTTTTAATTGATGTTCCTATGAATGTCCAACAGGAAGAGATTGATCATGATATTATTTTGCCTACTATTTCTCATATTCCTACAGGGGTATCGCCTGACTATTTGAGTTCAAAACTTGCGTCATTTTTTAAGGAGGCTCAGCGACCTGTCATTTTATTTGGAGCAGGCTTAGGCTTGGCTGGTGTAGGAGAAGATGTTGCCGCATGGATTGAAAAATCGGGTATTCCATTTGTATCGTCTTGGAATGGCCAAACTTACTTTTCTCATGACTTAGTTACTTATTGCGGCAATATTGGGGTTTATGGAAATAGAGGGGCCAATTATATATTACAAAATTCAGATGCCCTATTAGTACTTGGCAGTCGTCTTGATAATCGCCAGCGATCAGGTAATAGTCAGACATTTGCCCCAAAAGCCAAAGTGTTGGTGGTGGATATTGATACTGAGGAATTAAAAAAATACCATCAAAATAACTATGATACTGTTTCTTTTAATTTAAAATATATTTTACCTATTTTACATACTATCCACCCTTCCCCACTCTCTTCAAAATGGTCTGCTTTTGTAAACCGGATTAAGAAAACTTATTTTAGAAAAAATAAGAGTTCTTTTGCAGAAAAAAACAATTCATTATCTCCTTATGAAGTAATAGAACGGTTTCAGCAGATTATCGCTGATGATGCAATTGTGATTGGCGATACGGGAGCATGTGTATGCTGGTTGTTTCAAGCCTTTCACAGAACAAATCACACACTGTTTACTGCGGGTGGAATGTCCCCTATGGGATATGCTTTACCCTCCGCAATTGGTGCTGCTTTATTTCAGACGACTCGTCGAGTGATTAGCTTTAATGGAGATGGTGGGTTTCAGGTTAATCTACAAGAACTTCAAACAGTGGCGTATTATCATTTGGATATCAAAATTATTATTATGAATAATTATGGGTATGGCATTATTAAGCAATTTCAGGATAGCTACTGTAATAGTAGGTACGAAGCGACTGGCAATGGCTACAGTGCCCCAAATTTTGCCAAAGTGGCCGAGGCCTATGGAATACCTTATCGTAGTATTCATACCATCACTGATATTAATGCTGAAGATTTTGATTTTAAAGGACCTATGATTATTGAAGTCCATTTGCACCCAAATACCTTGATTGAACCAAAGTTAGAAATGCGAAAAGCCATTCATGAGCAATTTCCGTATTTATCGTCTGAAGAAACTAAAGGAGCATTAGAATTTTTATGACTTTAATTAGTGTTATCACCCCTTGCTATAATGAGGAACACTCTATAATTGACTGCTATAAATCTATAAAATCAATTTTTGAAACCCATCTAAAAGAGTATGATTATGAGCATATTTTTTGTGACAATTCATCAACTGATTTGACAGTTACTCTGCTTAAAGGCATTGCAACTGATGACAAAAGAGTAAAAATTATTGTTAATTCTCGTAATTTTGGGCCAATGCGGTCTAATTTTAATGGGGTTTTGGCGGCTTCAGGTGATGCCATTATTGTATTTATGCCTGCCGATTTGCAGGACCCTCCAGAGTTGATCCCTACTTTTATCAAAAAATGGCAGGAAGGGTATCAGGTAGTCTATGGAATACGTGCCCAGAGGGATGAGTTTTTTTTAATGAGATGGACACGAAAGTTGTATTATCGGATGGTGTCTTTATTTTCGGGTATTCATATCCCCATTGATGCAGGAGACTATCAATTAATTGATCGAAAGGTGTTAGCCGAACTTAAAAAATGTGATGACTATTACCCATATATGCGGGGGATGATTGCGAGTTGTGGCTTTAAATCTGTAGGGATACCTTATCGCTGGCAAGTGAGACGAGCAGGGTTATCTAAAAATCGACTTTATCATTTGGTTGATCAAGGGTTAAATGGCCTCATTTCGACATCAAATGTACCGCTTAGAGTATGTATGATTATAGGCTTTTGTATTGCCTTGGCCAGCGTTATCTACTCGATAGTTCAATTTATGATTGCGCTTGTGTATTATCAGCAATTTGCCATGCCTGGTATTGCAACATTGATTGTGGCATTGTTTTTTTTCTCGGGTATTCAATTATTTTTTATTGGTCTTTTAGGTGAATATATTGGGGCTATCCATCAGCAAGTTCGTAAACGACCTATGGTTATTGAGCAGGAACGTGTCAATTTTTAGGCGTTACAGAGATTATTTAATCATTAGTATTAGCTATACCCTATCATTTGGGTTAAGTCTGATTAATTTTGGCGTTTTTTGGGATGATTGGGCGTATGTAGGCCAACCTTTGGGTATATTGGTGCGTAATGGCATGCAGCTTGGTATCCCTTGGTTAGGGTATTTTCAATATTTATTTACTTCGTCTGCCTATGGCATTTTTTTGTGTCGGTTGTGTGTTTTTTTTAGTTTTTTGGCCAGTGGATTTTGTCTTTATTTCATTGTGAGATCAATAAAAGAAATTTTACCGTCTACACGATTGTTAATTTGCCTATTTTTTTGTATTTTTCCGCTTCATTTTGGTCGAATGTTAATTTGTGTATCTCATTATGCGATTTGTTTTTTTGCATTTTTTTTGGCCCTCGCATTGACTGTCGTTTATCTCAAAAAACCTCATTTTTTACTGAGATTATTGATACTTCTCCTTTTCTTTTTTTCGTTTTTTACCAATTCGCTTTTGGTATTTCATGCCATAACACTGGCTGTAATTTATTATCATAACTATGAAAAAAAACCATGGACAGTGGTGATACGGTTTTGTGATTTTATTGTTTTGCCAATTATCTTTTTTGTGGCAAGGCACTTTTGGTTTAGGCCATTTGGTATTTTTGAAGGCTACAATGGATTTAGCATTAAATCGCTTCTGTTATCGATCATTTATTTACCGCTGTCATTTAAAAGCTCTTTTTTAGATACGATTTCCCTTGCTTTAACTTGCTTGCCCCTTATGTCTTTAGTAGTTGCCTCTTTGGCCGTATTTTGGGTAATGCGTTGTGTTAGGGTAGAAAATAGTGATCTGTTTAAGATTAAGCGATTTTTTATGATCGGTCTCTGTATTTTTATTTGTGGGGTGACTCCGTATATTTTAGTCGGAAAACCGCCTATGCTTGTTGCTTTTGAAAGTCGACATCAATTACTTTTAGGTTTGGGAAATGCCCTTATGTTGACTTATTTTTTAATTGGAATTCGACAAATGTTTAAACTTAAGCATTTGTATTTTATTGCATTAGTATCAATTATTATGGCCTCATTTATCTCTTTTAATATTTATACTCAATTAGAGTATCATCGCGAATTAGCAAAACAAGATGCATTACTTATTCAATTAAGATCTACACCAGAGCTAACTCAGTTTAATACTATTATTTTTGAGGACACTACCCTCTCCTTAAATGCTTGGGGCAGAAAGTACTCATTTTATGAATTTACACAGCTTTTATCTCTCGCTTTTGGAAAAGAGCGCTATCTAGGATTGGATCATACAGATATGCCAATTTTACCTAAGCTTATCTTGCGAAAAGAGTATGAGGAATATGGATTTAAGCAGTGGCAAGGACTATATCCAGCGGCAAAAGTAGTGATTTTATCTGAGGCTCCTTTTCCTTCGATTTGGCAATTAATTGGTGCCAATTTATTTTTTAAGGATGCCTATATGAAAAAACTTTCCACCACTCTTTCTCTGTCTGTTACTGATCCTTAAATTGCTTTTGACGAAGCGTATTCCAGGTTATTTGAGAGTCTAAAATCGCCTTAAAGCGCTGGGCACTTTTTCCGTCGCCAAAATGTTGCGACGATTGAGTAATCCTCAGTTCATCTCTCTTTTCAAATGCCTCTAAGATAGCCGTCCGCTCATAATTACAATTAATAATTGCCTCATGGCTAAAGCGATTATGTTGCCTTGTTCCAATATTGATTGCGGGGACTCCAAAGGCTGGGGCCTCTCGAATGCCCGCACTGGAGTTTCCAATAATATAGTGTGCATTTTTTAGCAGGGTTAAAAAATATTCAAATCGAATGGATGGAAATATTTTGAACTTTGGATTGTTTTCTAATTTTTGATAAGCCTCAAAAATAAAATGAGAGCCCAAATCATTATTGGGGTAAATGACAACATAATTACGATTACTGGCAATTAAGGCATCTACTAAGTGGGTTGCATGCGTGAGTAAAGTATCAATTTCAGTTGTCACTGGGTGAAATAATACAATGCCATACTGATCAAATGGGATGTTGTAATGACTTTGGACTTTTGGTAAATCCGGCAGACTTTGGGAATACATCATGTCGATGTCAGGGGACCCAATGACAAAGATAGAGGAATCAATTTCTCCCAATTGTTTGAGACGATTTTGAGCATCGACATTGGCGACAAAGTGAAGATGAGCCATTTTAGAGGTAGAATGGCGAATCATTTCATCAATCGTGCCAGACAGTTCTCCCCCTTCAATATGAGCAACCAAGATATTTTGCATGGCCCCCACTATGGCACCTGCCAAGGCTTCGACACGATCTCCATGGATGATTACCATGTCTGGTTTTTCTTCATGCACATAGCGAGAGAGGCCGTTTATTGTATTGGCGAGGGTAATATCCATGGGCTCGTTAAGCACTTGATTCATATAAATGTGAATCTTAGTTGTTTTAAAATTGGCTTTTTTGACTTCATCAACTGTATAGCCATATTTGGATAGGGTATGCATTCCTGTCACAAACACTGTGACATCGTAATTAGGATCTCCATCCACCGTTTGGATGAGGGGTTTGAGTTTGCCAAAATCAGCTCTAGTGCCTGTTAAAAAAAGTAGTTTTTTCATTTAATCCAACCGCGTTTAAGCTGTATGTCAGCGGGGATGTCAGCAGTAGCAATTTTTCCTAAAATGCTTTCATAATCTTCAGCAAAAATTTCGCCGGTTCCGGGGCGTTTAACCCATATATTTTCATTGGTAAATTGCTCACCTTTTTTAATTGGTTTAATACTGACGACACAGGCATAGGCAAAGTCGATCGTCACTTGCTCCTCTGGAAGGATTTCTTTTTTACCTTGAAGACAGTCGTGCAAAATACGCGAGCCTTTGATAAGTTCAGAACACTCCTCTTCTGTCATTGATACGGGGATATCGGGCCCTAGGCGACGCTTGTGATCGGTATAATGACGCTCTAGGATGGAGGCCCCTTTAATGACAGCGCCTAGACATGGGTAATTGCTTAAAGAGTGATCTGAAAGGCCTAGGACTGCATCAGGAAAGTGGAAGCGTAAGTCATCAATCGCATTGAGTCTGATTTTAGTGTAGGGCGTCGGATACATGCTAGTGCAGTGCATGAGGGCATATGGGACAGCGTGATGGCGGATGATTTCGACTGCTTTATCAATTGAGCTAAGGCTATTCATGCCTGTACTTAAAATGATGGGTTTGCCAAAGCTGGCAATATGTTTAATTAGAGGGTAATTATTACATTCGCCCGAGCCAATTTTGTAGGCGGGTATGTCCATTGATTTTAATCGATTTGCTGCTGCACGGGAAAATGGGGTACTTAAAAAAATCATGCCTTTGCGGGCGACATATTTTTGGAGATAGAGTTCCTCTTCTGCGCTTAAGGCACACCGTTTCATAATGTCGTAAATTGATACGGTGGCATTACCTGGAATGGTGGTTTTGGCTGCACCACACATTTCATCCTCAATGACATGAGATTGGAATTTGACACATTCGGCTCCGGCTCGTTGGGCAGAGTCGACTAGCTCAATGGCGGTATCAAGGTTGCCTTCATGGTTAATGCCAATTTCGGCAATCACAAATGGAGGATGATCTTGCCCTATTTTACGCCCTTCGATGATGAGTTCTGGAGTTTTCATTTTTAGCTCACTTGATGGCTTAATCGCCATTCCGATTTATCCAATGACCAAAGATGTGGTGAACGGGCGTCGTTAATGACTTGCCAAAACCGTTCTTCGCTAATGCCCATGTAGTCTAATATTTCAGGAAAGAATTTTTTTGGAAATTCTGCGTCATAGCGTTTGACAAGGGCAACTCCCTCTTCTCTTGTAATTTTACCATTTCTAATTTCTTGGGCAGCATCATATGTGGCGCGACCAATGCCAAACTTAATGAAGGTAGTGTAATAATGCAAAGGGTCAATTTTGTCATCGATGGAACTGTATTTTGAATACGAGCCTTCTGTGCGTTCTGTATTGGATTTAAACCCTGTATTTTCTGAGGCATAGTAAAACATTTCCTGTGGATCCCAGCGAAGATAGTACCCAAGATAGTGAACTTGAGCGCCAATATCTTTTAGTTTTTTGCCACTGACAGGGAGATATGGATTGAGATCAGACCTTCTAAACCCATGTTGACTAATCAGGTCACTTGCAGGGATGCCGCCCAGAAATAATTCGTCTAAATTGGGCTCTGTTGTATAAAAGGTAGGGTCCATCGTGGGTTTGTCATTTTCTGAGATGTTATTGCCGTATTCAGCTTGATTTTCGCCATAAAAAATGAGAGGAACATCGTACATGGCTGCAAAACGTGGGCCAATGAGACGTTGTCCAATAATAAAGGGTTGGAATGGGTGGCAGAGGTTTTCAAAGGCCAACCGAGTCAAGAAACGATGCAATTTACCATTTGGTGTTAACAGGATGTTGTCGAGACCGGAGTGAATCCATTCTTGGAAGTTTTGAAATCCCATATCTGTGTATTTGTGAGGTGCCCATGTCACCGTTAACGGATTCATGCCGTATTTAAATTTAAGCACATGTGCAGTAAATGCACTGTCTTTTCCACCGCTTCCAGGAACAATACAATCATACTGTCCATCCGTTTTTCTGTATTTGTCACATAGAGCCATTAACTCGGCTTCGCGTTTTTGCCAATCGATTTTTGTCGCTTTGATGTCAGCAAACTGGCATGCACTACAGACGCCATTTTCATCAAATTCGATTGTCGGCTTATTATCCGAAGGCTTATTTTTAAACTCCACTACAGAGTTGGGGCGCTGATTTGAAATCACACAGCGTTTACAAAATTTAACTTGTGCTGGAAGACCATACTTAGGTTTAATTGTGTGCTCCATAGCCATTTAGTATAACTGAATTATGTATAAAAGTGATTACCATAAACTCATTAAAACACTGTACACTATTTTTATATGATCAAACCCCGAATTATTGCCCGTTTGGATATTAAAGGCCCTCATCTGATTAAGTCCATTAATTTGGAAGGAATTCGTGTCATTGGGGACCCTCAAGAATTTGCAGAGCGATATTATTTGTCTCACGCAGATGAGCTTATTTATATCGATATGGTTGCTAGCCTTTATGGCCGTAATAATTTGCAAGATATCGTAAAAAAATGTGCCCAAAATATTTTTATCCCTTTAACAATCGGAGGAGGAATTCGGTCGGTTGAAGATGCCAGAGTATTATTTCAAAGTGGCGCAGATAAAGTGGCGATTAATACTGCAGCACTAGCCAGGCCAGAGTTGATTTCAGATATTGCTGAAACTTTTGGATCTCAGGCAATGGTTGTCTCTATTGAAGCTAAAAAAATGGGTGAAGGTCATTGGGAACCCTATTCAGATTGTGGCCGTGAAAGATCTTATCGAGATGCAGTTGAATGGGCTAAAGAAGCGTATACCAAAGGTGCAGGTGAAATTTTATTAACATCGATAGATCAAGAAGGGACTAAGAAGGGATTTGATTTAGAGTTGATTCGTAAGGTATCAGATGCGGTGCCAATTCCAGTTATTGCTAGTGGCGGCTTGGGTAAACCTGAAGATGCCTTGGATGCTGTGAAACAAGGTGCTGATGCCATCGCTATCGCAAGTGTACTGCATTACAACTTATTTACATTGGATGATATTAAAGGCACATTATCTGCTAATGGGGTTAGCGTAAGAGGTAATTATGACTAATGTAACGATTATTGATTATGGTATCGGTAATTTGATGAGTGTTGGCCGAGCATTTGAGCATGTTGGCGCAAGAGTTACAATTACAAAAGATCCTAAAGTCGCCGTACAGGCCGATCGATTGGTATTGCCTGGCGTAGGCGCTTTTGCAAAAGCGATGACTACACTTGAAAGTTTAGGATTTACAGAGTCAATTTTTAGGATTGTGACGCAAGAGAGGCCTTTATTGGGAATTTGTTTGGGGATGCAGATGTTATTTGAAAGTAGTGAAGAATTTCAATTGACTAAAGGCCTTAACTTGATTCCTGGTCTTGTGAAGCAACTTCCGACAACTGACATATCTGGTCGGCCCCATAAATTACCTCATATTAATTGGGCGTCTCTTATTGAGGCATCTGGATCTCAATTTGCATCGCCGATTATGGCGGGCATTATGCCAGGGACAGAGTTTTATTTTATCCATTCTTATACGGCTTACACTGACGATCAGTACCGCGTGGCGGATACGACTTATGGTGGACATCGTCTATCTGCGATAGTACAACGAGGGACTGTTGTTGGTAGCCAGTTTCATCCAGAAAAAAGTGGTCGGTTTGGACTTAAATTTATGAGTAATTTTTTGACATTATGAGCAAGACATCCATTCCCGTTACCAAAAACCAGCATTATCCTGTAGACATTGTCGACTTGGGCATTAAGGGCGAAGGTATTGGCAAGAGAGGCCAATTTACGCTTTATATCCCTAATGCCTTACCAGGAGACACCGTTGAAGCACGTGTACTTAAGCTTAAGCAGCGATATGGTTATGCAAAATGCATCCGGGTCATTACGCCATCCCCCCATCGTATTACCCCACCCTGCCCTGTTGCTAATGTCTGTGGCGGATGTCAAATTCAGCAATATGACTATGAGGCACAGCTAGCATATAAACAAAAAAAAGTTGCCGATGACTTGGCTAGAATTGGACAATTTACAGATATTACACTTCGTCCAATTATTGGCATGGATACCCCATTTTGGTATCGCAATAAGGCCCAATTTGCCATTGGTGAGGGTAAAGATGGCCCTGAGATTGGTCTTTATAAAATAAATACTCATGACATCGTTGATATTGAACGGTGCTATATCCAACATGATGCTGGTAATCAGATACTGCTTTTAGTGAGGCAGGCCATACAGGAAAGTGGGGTTAGTATTTATGATGAGGTTACGCATCAGGGACTACTGCGGCATGTCATGATGCGCTACAGCTTTTCTCAAGATAAAGTGATGGTCACTTTGGTTATTAATGCTGAGCATTGTGAGCCAAAGCAATTTGAGATTTTTTCCAGGCTTTTGTCGTCACACCCTAGTGTTGTATCGCTTTATGTCAATCATAATACGATAAAAGGGGATACTGTTTTAGGGCCTTCGGTTACCCATATTTGGGGAGATTTAACGATTGAAGAAATGATTGGAGAGATTAAGTATCACATTTCACCTTTGTCATTTTTTCAGGTTAATCCAGTGCAAACCAAGGTGCTTTATGATGTGATTAAAGACGCCATTTTGGAGAGTAAGCCCACTGTATTATGGGATTTATATTGCGGTGCCGGAACTATTGGGCTTTATTTATCCCCCTACTGTGACACAGTCATTGGCATTGAAAGCCATCCAGCGGCTGTGCGTGATGCTAAGGCTAATGCAGCTTTAAATGCCACCAATAATATTGAATTTTATGAGGGGTTTGCTGAGGAATTATTAAAAAAACCTTCTCACCCCATCTTTTCTAATATCCCTGAAGTAGTGGTATTGGATCCTCCACGTAAAGGGTGTGAGCCAGAAGTCCTTACTACAGTGCTAGAGACTAAGGCGTCTTGTATTGTGTATGTCTCATGTAATCCGTCGACTTTGGCGAGAGATTTGCGTATTTTGTGTGATGGCGGGTACTATGTAGAGTATATTCAGCCTGTCGATATGTTTCCGCATACGGTCCATATTGAAAGTGTTGCGGTTTTGAGGAAAGTTCATGTCTAAACGAATTGTCATTGCGGGTGGTACTGGGTTTATCGGAGTACCATTGGTTGAAAAATTACTTTCAGAGGGCTTTGAAGTTATTGTCTTGAGTCGGACCACTCAAACTAGCACTCATCCTCGCTTACAGTATGCGCGTTGGGACTCTAAAGAAATGGGTAAGTGGACTTCCTATTTAGATGGGGCCTATGCTGTGGTTAACTTGGCTGGCGAGTCTATCAATGCTAAAAAATGGACTCCTGTTTTTAAAGATTCATTGCTTAAAAGTCGTATTTTTTCTACTCGGACATTAGTGGCTGCAATGGAGTATGTGACGACTAAGCCGATGCTTTTTGTATCGGCATCTGCCATTGGATACTATGGGTATATGCCTCCTAGCGAGGCTACAGAAAGCACGAAGTCTGGTAAAGATTTTTTAGCAGAGCTATGTGTACAATGGGAAACCGAATCCCATCGCGCTAAACAATTGGGGGTACGGGTGATTAATCCTCGAATTGCTGTAGTTTTGGGTAGAGATGGGGGTATTTTAAAAAGTTTATCTCCAGTATTTAAGGCATTTTTGGGTGGACCCGTTGGAAGTGGCAAACAAGCGTTTCCATGGGTTGATATCCAAGATGTCGTGGGTGCCATTTTGTTTTTAATTACAAAACCTGGGTTGGAAGGCCCCTTTAATATTGTGTCTCCAGATCGGAGAAGTATGACCTCCTTTTGTCAGATGATTGGAAAGATATTAAAACGCCCTTCATGGCTTAAAGTTCCTCAGTTGATGCTTGGGATATTAAGGGGTAAGGAATTTTCGAATACTGTATGTCATGGCAGACCTGTGTCACCGGCTAAATTAATTGCGGCAGGTTATCACTTTAAAGTGCCTAGCTTAAATACTAGTTTAAGCACTCATTTAAAATGAAAAAAACTTTAATTGTTGTTGGCACTCGACCTGAGGCTATTAAACTTGCCCCATTAATTTTGGCATTACAGAAAGATGCGAGATTTACAACTAGAGTATGCCTAAGCGGCCAACATGCTGATTTAATTTTGCCTATTTTTGATTTTTTTGGCATTACCCCTGACTATGATTTGGAGATTATGAGACCTAATCAGCAACTGTCTGATATTACGTCTAAAATCTTGACGGATCTCATGCCAGTTTTAGATGACTTTTGTCCAGATTTTGTTGTTGTGCAGGGGGATACGTCCACTGCGTTTTCGGCTGCACTTGCGGCGTTTTATCGTAAAATCCCTATACTTCATATCGAAGCAGGGTTAAGATCACCGTTACCACTGTCACCCTATCCCGAAGAAATGAATCGACGTCTGATTTCTCAATTGGCATCATTACATTTTTGTCCTACTGAAAAAGCAAAAGCGAATTTAATTGCGCAGGGAATTAGTGAGGATGCATGTATTGTTACTGGAAATACAGCCATTGATGCTTTGCTGATGGCTACATCAAAACTGGACACTGTTACTCCATCTAAGTTTTTGCCAGATACATGCAAAATGCTTTTAGTTACCGTTCATCGCCGAGACTCTTTTGGTGAGGGTATTTTATCTATTTGTGATGCCATTTTAGATATTTCTCGCTTATTTCCAGATATTCATATTGTCTTTCCACTTCATCCTAATCCAAATGTGGGGTCAATTGTACGCTCTCGATTAGAGGGTATAAGTACAATTCATCTTATTCCTCCACAAGACTATCCATCATTTATCTATTTAATGATGAGATCTGTTTTGATTTTGACAGATTCTGGCGGAATACAGGAAGAGGCGCCCTCTTTAAATCGTCCTGTCATTGTTTTAAGAGAAGTGACTGAACGGCAGGAAGTTATTGACTGTGGCGCTGCTGTCCTAGCTGGATTTGATCGTGAGAAAATTGTTGAGAAAGTGAGTATGCTTTTAACAGATCAAGATGCGTATTATAAAATGGCTACTGTGAGTAATCCTTATGGCGACGGGACGGCTACACTTAAAATTATCGATAGCTTAAGTACCACTGAACGAAATTCTCAATACCTTCCTTAATCGGAAATTGAGGTGAATAGTTGTACTTATTTCGAGCATGACTAATGTCCGCATACGTTAGCTCAACATCCCCTTGAACTGGATCAATTAATGACACTTTTGCTTTTTTGCCTAAGGCGCTTTCAATCAGACCAATCATGTCTAATGTGGAAATTGTATTTGACTCCCCTAAGTTGACGATGTCATAGGTTAAATTAGGGTACTCATAAATCTGCATTAATCCCTGAATAATGTCAGTGATGTAGGTGTAGTCTCTAAAACATTGCCCATGGTTAAATACTTTAATTTCTTTTCCTTCATCAATGTGACGAGTAAATTGGTGTATCGCCATTTCAGGTCTCTGACGGGGTCCATACACTGTAAAAAATCTGACACAGGCTATGGGTAATCCATAAAGGTGATGATAAGTGAAGCAATGTAGTTCTCCAGCTTTTTTAGTTGCTGCGTATGGAGAAATGGGATGGTCTACGACATCAGTTTCACTAAAAGGGACTTTTTTATTATTACCATAAACCGATGAAGATGACGCAAAAATAAATCGATTACATTTATATTGCCGAGCGGCTTCTAATAAATGTAATGTTCCTTTGACATTTACTTCTTCATAAAGCAGGGGTTGAGTTAAGGATGGCCGTACACCTGCTCTTGCCGCGAGATGAAAAACTGTAGTAATAGAATGTGTTTCAAATATTGTTTTTACTACATTCCAATTACAGATTGTATCCTTGTAAACACTTAAGCGAGATTGAGGAGTTAAAAGCGATATATTGTGATATTTTAAGTCGGGTGAGTAATAGTCATTAAAATCATCCAAAATTACTACGGATTCATTAGTGGTTTTTAATATCGTTTCTGCCAAGTGTGAGCCTATAAATCCAGCTCCACCCGTAATAAGGACTGACACTTAAATACTCCTTTATTATCAAAATTAGACTATAGCTTTTTCATTTAAAGAGTTCAAGTTTTGGTGATGGATTTATTGATATTTTAAGTTTTTTGAATTAGACTCATTTAAATGTCTCGTCATCTATTTATTGCATTTGCATTTTTTGTAGTTTTCGGATTTTCTTCTCATGCACAGTCACCTGCAAGCATTCAGAGTTTGTCCATATCCGACCAAGCAAGGCTATCCCAGGCAATTGCGCAACAACAGCAAACCTCTACTACTGTTGCGGCACCTACACCTGACCCTGAAAAGGAAAAGGCACGAAAAACCGCTATGGCTGCGCCATCTCCAGTTGAACAATTTTTTAAGTCACAATCAGACTCTAATTCATTACTTTCGATTGGGATAAATTCACCTTCGTTTAAGGAGTCCTCTGGGAAATCGATTGTATTTTCTGAAGATAATGCCAATTCGCAGTTTGGTTACAGCGCATTTTCTGACGCATCAGAATTTAAAAAAATGATTGGATTTATAAATCCTGGCCCAAATTACACATTAGGTGTTGGAGATGTGTTAGATGTGAAGATTTGGGGTAAATTTCAAAATCAACTTTTATTAACTGTTGATGAAAGTGGACGAGTGTTTATACCTGAACATGGCTATATTTTTGTTTCAGGCCAGACATTATCTCAAGCGACCGAACGGATTAGAGAAAAAATCTCTACACTGTACACAAATTTTCAATTAGATGTGAGCCTTTCTAAGCTTCGTACAATTAAGGTATTTGTTCTGGGCGAGGTGTTCTCACCTGGATCTTATGAAGTCGTGTCATTGTCTACATTACTGAATGGACTGTACATGTCCGGAGGACCAAAGAAATCTGGGTCCCTTAGAAAAATTAAGTTAATCCGTAACAATCGAGTGATTAAAGTGATTGATCTATATGATTACTTGTTACGAGGAGATCATAGTCAGGATCCTCAACTCCAAACATTAGACACAATTTTTGTACCCATCATCGGAGATGTTATCCAAGTTAAAGGGGTAGTAAAACGCCCGGGGATTTATGAAGTTGAAGACGGCACAAATGCCAATAAGGCAATTTTTGAGTATGCCGGCGGACCCTCGATCGGATACTATGGAAAGCACATTCAAATCGAGCGCATTATTGAAGGTGAAAAAAAGGTAATTGCTGATCTAAAATTTAATAATGCTAAGGAAATGGAAACCCGTTTAAAAACATATAAAATCCATTCTGGTGACACTATAAAAGTGTTGCCGATTTATGATGCGCTTTATCAAGTTGTTGCAATCAAGGGCAATGTTCAACGGCCTGGAGAATTTGAATTTAAAGCTGGAATGACCCTTCAGGATTTGCTGACACACTCTGGAGGGCTTTTAGATGACACTTACAAGGATCGTGTCAATATTTACCGCCGAGATAATGAGTCACAACGCACACTTCTTCAGTTTAATTTAACTACCACTAGTCCTTCTCAAATTAAAATATCTGAGTTTGATGTAGTTGAAATATTTTCTAATCGAGATGTAAGAGATGGGGATTCGGTATCTATTTCTGGTGATGTTAAAAACCAAGGAGTCTATCGACTTTTTAATCAAATGACATTGTCTGATCTTTTGTTTTTAGCTAAACCACTTGATACTGCATTTGTTGAAAATCTTGAAGTTATCCATCAAGACGTTAGTGGTAATCGCACTAGAGATTTGTATAATAAAAGTCAGTTTTCTAGCGTATTTCTCACCCATTTAGATCAAGTTTTTGTCCGACAAGATTCTAGTAAATTAGAGTCTTCTAAAGTTGTTTTATCAGGTCAAGTTAAGTATCCCGGTACTTATGTTATTTTAGATGGCGAAACCCTTAACTCTGTTATTAAACGAGCAGGCGGATATACAGAAAAAGCATTTTTACCAGGATTGGTATTTACTAGAGGATTACAAACGACGGATCAGCAAGGGTATCAGCGCATTATTCATGAAGAAAGAAAGAGACTTTTGTATGAGCAAACACAAAGTAATGAAGAGGGTAAGCTAGTCCAATTAAAACAAAGCCAAGAAGAGGCATTAACATTTTTAACACAGGAAATTTCACGAGGTGTAAACCGTCTTGTCATCAGTGCCAATGACCAGGATATTAAAATGCGAAATGGTGATAGTATTTTTGTCCCAGAAATGCCGAGAGTTGTTCAAGTGTATGGTGGTGTCAAACAGCCTACATCACTTTTATTTGAAAGGGATAAAAAGTTAAAATACTATATTTCCAAAGCGGGTGGATATACACAATATGCAGTCCCTAAACGTTTAATTGTTGTGCGCGCAAATGGTGTCGTTTTAGAAAACCCTTCTACTATAGAATTAGGCGATTCGATTTATGTACCAGAAGACATTAAAATCAAACGTGACTTTATTTCTATCCTTTTGGATGTGACAAAAATTCTTGCAAATGTCGCAACTACAGTATTGCTTTTAAGGACTCTGTAATGGATTCATCCATTTCTAAACCGATTGTTAATTTTGAGCAAGTTGTTATTGTACTCATTAAGTGGTGGTGGCTTTTAGTTTCCATTTTAATTCTATCGCTTTCACTTGGATTTGTTTATACAAAAATGGCAGACAAAAAATATACAGTTAGAACAGTATTTTTTGTTCCTTCTATGGGCGGTGCTAAAAATCCACTTTTAAATTATGGTGCCCTTTTGACTGGTTCAGGTCCATCGGATGACATACGACCCTATATCGATTCTCTTGTAAAAAGCAGGAGAATGCAAATGGCCATTGGCAAAAGTCTGCAGCCCCAATTCCCGACTCATTCTATGGAAGTTTTATTATCAAAAGATCTGAAGCTGTCTACAAAGCTTCGCTTATCTTCAGATAAACAAACAGGTGTTTTTGTTTTAAATTATTCGCATATCAACCCCAAAATTGCGGTCATGGTTTCCAGATCCTGCTTAGCTAGCCTTAATCAGTTTAATCGCGAACTTGATGTTTCTCCTAAAACTCACATCATTACGATAATCGACTACCCTGAAATACCTCTTTACCCTTCTTGGCCCAACTTTAGCCGCATTATGGTATTTTCGTTTTTGGGTGGGCTTTTTGTGGGTGTAACACTAGTATTTTTGATAGAGTTTATTATTTATCTTAGAAAAAAATTTAAAGATAAACCGCTTAATGAACATTACCTTTGTAATTGAAAGCCTGTCCAAAGGTGGTGCAGAACGTGTTGTGAGCCTTTTAAGCAAGGAGATGGCTAGGCAGGGGCACACGGTATCAATTATCACATTTAAAGATGACTGCCACTATCCCTATGAAGGGAACCTGTATTGTTTAAATTTACCTATGACCACGACAGGATTTTTTGGCTTGATGGGTCTTTATATTAAACGATCTATTGCACTCAAAAAACGAGTTTTAAGTATTAAGCCCGATAAAGTATTTTCATTTATGGAAGTGTCCTCTATTATTTCGATAAGTACCTTTATCAAACCCATTGTGTGCATTCGTCTTAACCCAGGGTCATTTTCTGCTAAAATTAAATTTATTATCCGACTTCTTTATCCATTTTCTCGTGCTATTATTTGTAATTCTCAAGCCCAAATCCCTACTTTACTGACTATTGTAAATCATTCATCTATTCATACAATTTACAACCCAATTGATTTTGAGTTGATTGATCAATTAAAAGACAATCCCTGTGATTTTAGTCGTCCATTTATACTTTCGGTAGGACGTTTGGCAGACCAAAAACGCTTTGATTTACTTATCCAAGCATACGCATTATCTGAGTGCCGAAAGTATGCAGATTTAATGATAATTGGTAGTGGAGATAAGGAAGCCTCT
>Ga0214917_10000996_pt1 | contig 37080 bp, 32 predicted proteins | sample LL_1208_BB_MetaG_FD_177983 | JGI IMG/M metagenome (GOLD analysis project Ga0214917, IMG submission 177983) | Freshwater microbial communities from Lake Lanier, Atlanta, Georgia, United States - LL_1208_BB | ecosystem: Environmental > Aquatic > Freshwater > Lake | place: USA: Georgia | collected... | reverse complement strand
GAGATCCTGCCTCCTTGATCAACATCAATCTCTAGTGAGATCTCACCGCCATCAATTGTGTGAAGAAGGCTCATAGAGCTAAATCTAACTCCTCTTTCCAAGGAGGATTAGCACCGGCTCTAGAGCAGGTAATTCCAGCAGCTTTTGCAGCACGCTCTAATACTCGTTTCAAAGCATCTGCCTTTAGCCCAGCTAGGCCGTATTTAAGAAGACCTTCAACAATTACAGCGCCAATTGTGTCGCCCGCCCCAACGCTATCTACCAATTCAACCTTTGCTGCAGGGCAATCAATTCGACCATCTCTAGTAAAGGCAGATAAGCCTCTCTCAGCCCTTGTTACCACAACTATCTCGATACCTCTTGAGAGCCAGTTAGCAATTACATCACTCTCTGAATGCGCATAGAGCCAGGAGAAATCATCTTCACTTAGCTTCACAATCTTTGCTAGCTCTATCCATCTCTCAACGCTATTTCGATAGATTTTTTTATCACTTTGAATTGAAGGTCTGACATTGGGATCAAAAACTACAGTTGCGCTCTTATCTGATAGCCACTTATGGAGCTCTGAAGCACCAGGCTCTAAAAGAGTTGCAACTGAGCCAATATGGATAACTCTGGCATCTTGCTCTGGAAGCCAGGAGGAGTGAAAGTTAAAACTCACGGTTGACTCTAGTTTGAAATCATAGCTGGCAAGGCCTGCTTCATTGATAGTGGCAATGGCAAGTGCGGTTGGAAGATCTGAGCGATGAACTAAATCTAGGCTTACCCCGCTATCTGATAGATCGCGCTCTATCGCCATCCCATAATTGTCACTTGAAATGCCTCCAATAAAAGTGGTTGAAAAACCCATGCGGGCTAAGGCCTTTGCGCTATTGCAAGGACCTCCCCCCACCATCTCTGAGGTTGCTCCTCCAGAAACTGGAATCAGATCCATTAGGGCTTCACCAACAACCCAAACTTGGCTCAGTTTATCTCTCTTTCTGTTAAATTGCTTTTAAGCATTTTTTAATCGATCCAAAAATACTTTGCTGACCTGCATCCAGCCATCAATTTCATCTCCTGTAAAAAACTGACTTCCACTTTTAACCACATAGAGCCCTGTAAATAGGTTATCCTTAAATAAGTAAGCTCCAAACAAGGTTCTTGAATTAGCTCCCTCGCCTATTATGGCGTGCACAAGCACCAAAGATTGATAATCCAGTAATTTCTCTTGCATTAGCGTTTCATTGAACTTATAGGAGGTAAATGAATTGGTACCTTCCATAAACCCACCACGTTTTTTACATTCAGCAAGCTTAGATCTAACCTCAGAAAGAGCAAATTGGGCAGATTCAGCTTTGTCGTATTGCACCGACTCTGATGAAAGAAATAAATAAGGTGAATTGAGCCTACTTACTGCTAATTGCCTTCGAAAAACTCTTGAATTTTCAGATTTATAGTCAGAGCCGCATAAATCTAATGTTGGATCGTTTGTCTCCGTGCCACCTGCCATTGGAAGTACCCGCCAATTATTTACAAAGTCCTCCTGTTTAAACCCTAAGCGAATCAAGCTCTTTTGAGCTGGAAGATTTAAAGTAGGATCTTCGCCAGAGGACGAGAGTAATATCTCTCTAATTTCAGAGAATTCAACTTTACTGCTAACAATTCCCCGTAACAGCAAGTCCTGTCCAGATAATCGAACCAACTTGCGCTTTTCTCCTAACTCCAAACTGATAAATCCTGCACTTTTCAAGCCAGCAATTGGAGGGAGTTTTTTGCCTGCAATGAATACATCGGAGCCTGAGGACTTTGCCAAAATTGTTACACTACCCATTAGTGATAGAGAAATAGAGCACTTTGCTGAGCAATAGAGTTGAGAATCTCCATTTGAGTCGATTTTGCTTGTCCATTTGCCAGTTCTAGAGCCCTTATCAGCGCTCATCCAGACGGTGGATAATCTCATCTTGGCATCGGTTGCGTTACCTAAGCAATCTGAGGTTTGGATTCGACTTTCAATAATCTGATTAACTGGAAATTCAAAATACGGATTTGTCTTCTCTTTAGAAGCTTGGGTGACAAAGTCATATTTGTTGTATAAATATGATCCACATAATTGGCTTCCTTCATCCCTTATGCCTGAAAACTTTAACTTTATACTATTTCTTGAAACTTCTTCCGCTACTAGACCACGTGCAATACGAGGCGCACCTCTATCTATGTTTACAAATTTAGTCTCCGACCATTCACTCCGATTGCCCGCTAGATCTATTGTTCTAATTGATAATTCATACTTTCCTTCTGGAAGATCCGCAAAGGTCAATAACTTATTGGCCCTTAGGGGCTGTAGAAATGTTGGGCGCCATGCTGGATCAGCCTGACCAGGTATTTCAATAAGTTGGGAATCACGACGTATTTCAAACTTATCTACATAAGTCTCCTGATCTTCAAATCCACTCTCTATCACAGAGTCTGTGGAAGACTGTTGACTCGATAGCCCTGCAATTCGGGGCTTTGGAGGAGGGTTAGAGTCAGATACTCTGCTTATGGAAACTGTTGCAGAGTCTTGATTTGACGAAATTTCCATTACTTCAAAAATGATGTTTCCACTAGATGCCTTGAAAGATCTCCCCTGGTTTAGCGTCATAGATCCACTTGATCGAGAATTTGCATAATTGAAGTTATCTAAGTTGATTAGCCACATATCAGATGAGACACCAATATTGAATTCAGAAGCTACTCGATCCTGAGGATTTGGACTTACTACTGATCCAGATGGAGGAGGATCAGTTCTATAAATTACTAAGCCAGATGAGTATCCACTTTCTGCTCGTTCGCGTCGGTATTCCACCCAATAAGTGCTCTCACCATCACGAAGAAATAAAGCCTTAACCCCCTCGGCCATATCTACCGCTGAAATTGAAATAGTTTCAGAGCTCCAAACTTCTTTAATTTGAGGCTCTGGCAAGAGTTTCATTCGCCATTGATGGTAGGTAGACAATGGAGCACTAGTTTTTACATTGCCCATTAGATCTACAGTTCCACCATATTCAATACCCTTGCATTGACGCCAATTGCCATCCCGCTGCGCGCCATCACAGCGAAGATAGTTGCTATGGCCAAGGCCAAGAGAGTGTCCTAATTCATGAGCTATCACAAAAGAATCCGAAGTGTCTTGTAGCAGAATAGTTCCACCGCGCGATCCTGGCGATCCAATTAAGCTTAAACCCTCCCAAATACAACCAGCCTTGGGCATCAGAATCAATAAGTATCTTTCTTTGCTATTTTCAATCGCTAATCGGCGATAGGTCTCAAGCCGAATAGAATTCATAAAACTTGGAAATTCAAAGCGATCGCAGATTACTGGAGAAGTAAGTGAAATAGGTTGAATATTCCTTTGATCTACATAGAACTGAATTCGCTTATCTTCTTTACTGCCCTTAAAGGAGGTCAGCTCCTCCCACCTTCGTTGCACTTGATCATTGACTTGAAGTGCAATCTCTGACACAGATGTAGTTGGTAGAGGCGCGCCGGGCCACGAGACTTCTACTACATCAACCGCTCTTCTATCTATAGCTTGAGCGGGTGGAACAAGTAGAAAAGAAAACGCTAAGAAAGCGCCTAGGTGAACAGTAGCTTTAATTCTGAATGAGGTTTTCACTTTAAGGGGCGCCACCAGTTTTCGTTCTCTTTATACCAAGTAATTGTTTCCTTTAGGCCAACTTCAAAACTATACGTTGAGCTAAATCCTAATTCTTTGCGAATCTTTTGATCATCTACTGAATACCTAAAGTCATGACCTGCGCGATCTGCAACCCGTTCTATGAAGTCGATAGGTTTATGAAACTCAGTTAAAATCAGTTTTGTTAATTCTAAGTTACTAAGCTCTCTTCCGCCTCCAATATTGTAGATTTCTCCAGATTTACCATGTTCAAAAACTAATTTAATCGCCCGACAGTTATCAGTCACATGAATCCAATCTCTTACATTTAAACCTTGGCCATAGAGAGGAACCTTTTTCCCATCAATTAAGTTGGTTACAAAGAGTGGAATCACTTTCTCAGGAAATTGTCGAGGGCCATAATTATTTGATGAGCGCGTGATACAGATATCTATGTTATAGGTACGCGCAAAGGCCAAGGCCATTAAATCTGCTCCTGCCTTGCTGGCCGAATAGGGGGAGTTAGGAGAGAGCGGCCTATCTTCACTCCAGCTGCCTTGAGAAACTGAGCCATAGACTTCATCAGTTGAAATCTGAATAAATCGTCCTTTACAGAAATCACGAAATACCTCAAGTAAATTGGTAAGACCCAAAAAATTAGTGTGAGCAAATGGCATTGCAGACGAAATTGATCGATCAACATGGGATTCGGCTGCAAAATTAACAATCGAATCTATTTCAAAGCTCTGGATCAATTCCCTAACCACGTCTCGATCAGCAATGTCGCCATGAATAAATTTCAAACGGGAGTCACTATTAAAACTCTTTATATTTGATTTAAGTCCCGAATAGGTCAATAAATCAAGAATTACAATTTTGCTATAGGCCGGCTTTTCACTCTTAAGCAGGAGATCAACAAAATGTGAACCTATAAATCCTGCCCCTCCGGTAACTAGCAAGCGCCTCATATGCTTCCATTTCTTTATCCAACCTATTGCGGTAGAGTCTAGCCGTGAAAGGAATTATCCTTGCCGGCGGTCATGGAACCAGGCTTGGACCATTGACACGAGCGGTAAGTAAGCAGCTCTTGCCAGTTTATGACAAGCCCATGATCTACTACCCGCTAAGCACATTGATTTTATCTGGCATTAGTGAGATCGCCATAGTCTCGAGCCCAGATCACCTACCTGCATTTCAAAAGCTACTAGGCAGTGGAAGTGAATTTAAAGTTAAGTTTGAATACATCTCCCAAGATAAACCCAGAGGAATTCCTGATGCCTTCTTGGTTGCCTCAGAATTTATAGATAATTCAGAGGTAGCCCTAATTCTCGGAGACAATCTCTTTTATGGACAAGGATTGGGGCGTAAACTCCAGAGAAATAGGAATATCGCCGGCGCTAAAATTTTTGCCTATCGAGTTAGCGATCCTTCTCAATATGGAGTAGTGACCCTTGATAAATCTGGCAAAGTAGTATCTATTGAAGAAAAGCCTAACACTCCTAACTCTGATCTTGCTATTCCAGGGTTATACTTTTTTGATTCAAAGGTATCTGCTATTGCTTCGAGCCTAACTCCTAGTTCCAGAGGTGAAATAGAAATTATTGACGTTATCAAGCAGTACTGGAGCGAGGGGCTATTAGAGGTTGAAATTCTAGAGCGCGGAACAGCTTGGCTTGATACTGGAACACCCGAGGGTCTATTTGAGGCCTCATCCTTTGTTCGCGCAATTCAGCGAAGACAAGGCTTAAGCCTTGGGGATCCAAAGTTTGCTAGCGAAAACGCAATTATTTGAGGAGTTTTAGATAGAAATTTCTATGCTCCATCTGAAAACGCTTAACTGCAAACTTCTCTCTACTAATTTCAAAAGCGTTTTGGCTAAATCGCTCTAAAGTCGACTCATCTTCTATCAATACCGTGAGTTTTAATGCTAACTGCTTTGGATCGCCTTCACTCAAAAATCCATTCTCACCATCAAGCAATACATCAGATACTGAGCCAACATCAGTTGCCACAAAGGGTATGCCTGCCATATTGGCCTCGATGATTGCATATGGAGTTGCTTCGTTATCTGAAGTCAAAAGACCGGCTGAGATTCCTTGCCAAAAGGTTGCAGGATCTACCCATCCCAGAAGCCTTACATTAGATGGCATATTGATCCTTAAGCTGCCTTCCAACTCTCCGCTGCCTGCAATTAAAAAGGAGTACTCAGGTATTAAGCGAGCAACCTCTAAGACTCTATCTGGTCTTTTTATTTTAGTTAATCGACCAATCCAACCTATCTGTACTGCTCCCTTACTCCTCTTACTTCTGCCTATTTGGTCACAATCAAATCCAGGCAGGATCACTTCATAAACTGAGCTTTTCAGTAGATTTGCTTCTCTCAACTCTAATAGGAGTTTATTTCCTGCCACGATAAACCCATCTGTAATTCGCTCTAAAACTCGCTCTAGAAAAGTAATCAGTTGAGAAATTAAAGGGTTGAAGTATCCATATTTTAAGTGGCCGTGAATGGTATGAACTACTTGCATAGAATTCTTTCCAACCAGATTAGAGGCTAATCGAGCAAGAATTCCTGCTTTAAAAGTATGAGTGTTTAATATATCTGGATTAATCCTGCGAATTAGCAGACAAAGCGAGAATAGGGCACGGATATCTAGAAGTAGATTTATACTTCTCCTTAAAGTGGCAATCCTGCAAATCTGGTAGCTTTCACTTACTACTTCTTCAGTTTCATTATCACCACATGGACCAAATGCTAGATAAACCTGATCTCTACTAAATGTCTCGCCAAGAGATAGTTGATTTAACCAAGTAGCAGTTCCACCTGAATTGAACCTCGTTATAACATGAAGAATTTTCATATCTCAAACTAGTTTGACTTTATCCCCAGATTTGGGAACTACTCCAGTTGAATCAAAGACAACTTTAGAATGAGATAGCAATTCTGAAATATCGGTCTCTTTATGAACAGTTAGGACTAGCGCTGCATCCCATTTCCTACTGTTCAAATCTGTTGATTGACTTTCATTCCAAGATGAGACTAATGGATCATGCCAATGAACATCTGCCCCGGCTTTCCTTAGTCCCTCAAAAATCCTATTCGCAGGGGTTTCTCGGGTATCGGAAACATTTGACTTGTAGGCAACTCCTATGAGCAAAACACTCTTACCTTTAAAACCTTCTAATTCTTTGCCTATATGACTAATAATCGAATTGTGACGCTCCTCATTTGACTTTAGAGCACCGTTAAGCAGAGGCAATTCGCATCCTTGGGCCTTTGCGCTCTCGATTAAATAAACCGGGTCTACCGGAATGCAATGCCCGCCAACACCTGCTCCTGGATAAAAAGGCATAAAGCCGAATGGTTTCGTACTGGCAGCGGCAATCACCTCTCGCACTGGGATGCCCTTTGCAAGGCAATAGTCGCTAATTTCGTTAATGAAGGAGATATTGACCAACCTAAATGAATTCTCAAGTAATTTAGACATCTCAGCCACCTCTGGAGTAGAGGCAAGGAAGACGTCCCCAACAAAATCAGAGTAAAAGTCTCTCACCCTATGGCAAGCCGCATCATCAAGACCAGAGACAACCCTGGGGGTATTTGCATGCGTAAACTTCAAGTCTCCAGGATTAACTCTTTCTGGAGAGCAGGCAAATTTAATATCTTTAGCTTTATCACTTCTTGACTTAATTATAATTGGAGCAATCAAATCTCGCAGCGTGCCAGGATGAGAAGTTGACTCATTAATTAACAATGCATCTGCCTTAAGATGATTGGAAATAAGTTCACAAGCATTCACAAGAAATCGATAATCAGCCTCTCCATCTTCTGAGAGGGGAGTAGGAACGGCAATTATTACAGTTTCGACATCTTGTAGCAAAGCTGGATCCGTAGTTGCATGAAGCAGGTCTGCACTGATAAATCTCTCTAAATCAGAAGAACTGATTGATTCATTTGGAGTCTTTGAAGCCAATAATCCTTCAACTCTATCCCTATCGACGTCGACACCTAAGACTCTATAGCCTTTGTCACAAAGTGACTTAACTAGTGAGAGCCCAACATAACCCAAGCCGATGATTCCGACTTTCGTCGATTGAAACATCATTGGGTGGGACGCCTTTCAAATATTTCTTCAGCACTTTTAAAGTCCTCCAATGTGTCTATGTCGACTGATCTGTCCAGAGGCATGATGTAGGGAACTATAAAACCACCAAAAAAGTCAAAATTAAGCTCCTTAAGCAATTTGGTTTTAGATGCAAAGAAAGCTCCATTAGCCAAATAAAGTGTGTCTTGCTCCTGACGATTTAATTCTGGTAGCTTGAAGATGGGCTGGGCGAATCCCTCTTTGTCGATCACAAGTAAATTTCTTGGCGTAGATAAACTGCGTACAACTGAAACTACTGTATGGTCTCTTTTATCCCCTGACTCCAAAATCCGGTAACACTCTTGTATATCAAATATATTGCGTAGGGGTGAAGTTGGTTGCAATAGCATCACATTTCTATATTTCAAAAGTACGTTTTGATGGTAACTTAAATACTCGCTGGCTAGCGAACTATCTTTAGCTAAAAAATTAGGTCGGTCTATAACAGTCACCCCGAGAGACTTAGAAATATCTTTTACAATTTCATCGTCCGTAGTTACAGCAATTTCTGCAAAAATGCCTGAATCAATGGCGCAGGTTAAAGTCCAGTAAATAAGTGGTTTACCCATGAAGAGTTTTGTATTTTTACCAGGAATTCCTCTTGACCCTTTTCGAGCTGGAATCAGACACAAAACGTCATTGCTTGCAGATTTTGCCTTTTGAGGTGCATTCACTCCGATAGACTAGCACCGTGAACCTGAGCGACGTGATAATTTCGAAGGATTATACGGTTCGTAGTGCCCTGGCATTTCTAGATGAAAAACGAAGTCAATTTGCTCTTGTGGTCGATGAAGGTATCCTCTTGGGCGTTGTGACAGATGGTGACATTAGAAGAACAATTTTGCGAGGAATGGGATTAGAGACTTCGATTTTAGAGGTTATGAATAAGAACCCAAAATCTTTACATAATAATCATGGATTAACTAAAGCTGAAGCAATTCAACTTATGAATAAAATTAAGGTTCGTAATATTCCAATAGTAGACCAAAGCAATAAATTGAAATCTGTCTTGGTTCTTGATGAACTTCTGGCCAATGAGAAACTTGGTATTACTGCCTTAATTTTAGCTGGCGGAAGAGGAGAAAGATTAAAGCCTCTCACAGATAATATCCCAAAGCCCTTAATTCGAGTAGGTACGCGAAGCTTGCTTGAACGCACAATTTTAAGTATGACATCGCAAAACATTAACAAAATATACATTGCCACTTATTATCAAAAAGAGAAATTTGCAGAATTTCTTGGTGATGGGTCAAAATTTGGAGTTGAGATAGAAATAATTGAGGAGCCTGAGCCAATGGGAACTGCAGGTGCAATTTCTCTTATTCCAAATCTAGATCAAGTAGAAAATTTACTGGTGTCAAACGCTGATTTGATACATGACATTGATTATAGATACATGTTGGACTTTCATATTCAAAGTAATAGTGACTGTACGGTCGCAAGTGTCTTATATCCAATTCGAGTACCTTACGGAGTGATTAGAGAAGATTCGCTAAGACTTATAGCTATTGAAGAAAAGCCTTCCTTTCACTTTACTGTAATGTGTGGAGTAAATATCTTGGGAAGAAAGACGTTAGACTTCTTTGGTCAAGCCAGTAAGGTTGATATGGTTACTACCATCAAGCGCGCCGTCACTGATAATCTTTCTGTCAATATATATAAGTCTGAAGGACATTGGATTGATGTTGGAGATGCAGAAACTCTTCGAAAGGAATTATCTTACTTTGCAGAGGAATCTGAGTCATAAGGACTGACTCCTCAAAGCGTCATTCTCTTTTGTAACATTTCTCTACCAAGAGGTACGTTTCTTAGAGTTTCAATGATTCGCTTTGATGCCCCCCCTTGGTAATACGGATTTGAAGTATTCTTACAAATCTCTCTTATATTTTCATCAAAAAGTACGCTCTTAAGTTTGAGAAAAATATCGAATTCGTTATAGTTCGCATCTACAACATTCTCGCCTCTTAATCTATTTGCTTGACGGCTTCCAATATTAACCGTTGGGCAACCAAATGCCGGTGTTTCCTTAATTCCAGAAGACGAATTTCCCGCACAAACAACTCGTGAGTTAGAGTCCAGAGCCAGCGCTAGAACACCATGGTAAAGGTGGCGGCCAAGTGACTTCCGCACGCGTAGAAGTTCGTGTGCTTCTCGCTCAAATTTTTCTATTTCCTCAATGATTTCGCGGCTCCCGTCATCATTATTCGGGTAAGTTAAAACAACTTGAATTCCAAGCCCTAAAATTTTCCGTAAAGCTTTGATACTTTCTCGTATTTGAACTCGGGACAGTTCAGGTTCAATAGTAACTGAGTGTTGCGTAAAAAGAACCAGCGGTCTATTTATATCGATCCCTAATTCGGTAACAATTTCTTCTCGTGTTGCATACTTCTTGTCAATAATCAAATCAATTGCGGGAAAGCCAACGTTTTTTACTCTCCATCGCTCTTCACCCAAACCGAGGACTCTTTGCATAGAATTTTCATTCGTGGTGAAATGCAGGTGAGCTAATTTGGTCATAGCATGACGTATTGAGTCATCCAGAGCTCCACCTTCGGTCAAGTCCCCACCTTCGATATGCGCTGACGGGACATTCATTTGCGTGGATGCAATAAGTGCACCAAATCCCTCAAATCTATCTGCATAGACTACAAAAATGTCAGGCAACTCCCGGGCAAGAAAATTCGAAACTCCTTCAATTACTTTAGCTATTGATAAGGGTGTGTATTTGCGGTCGTGCGAAACTTGTGCGATTTCAATTTGTCCAGAGATTCGAATATTTGAATCAGATATTTCTTTAATTGTCTTTCCAAAATAAGGGTCGAGGTGTGCTCCACTTACTAATACAGAAACATCAAGATCTGGACAACGTACAGCCTCCTCAATTACGGGCCTTTGCAGACCAAACTCAGCGCGATTACCGGAAAAAAACATCACTTTTCTCATTTTGCCAAAGTCTCTTTCATTTCACTGAATACTATATCAATTTGAGTATCAAATTCTTTTGTTGGCCGCCACCAGGAATAGGTATTCTTCGAGTCAACTTTTAAAACGAGAAAGTCTTTTGAATCTAATGAGTCAGGAAATCTACTATCAAGCATGTCCATATTTGCCTCAAAATGCACAGCACATTTTCTATATATCTCCGAAATTGCGACACCATGCTCAGTACCAACGTTATAGATTCCCTCTTCAAGGGTTCCTCGAGTGCTTAGGCCCAGCAATAAATCTAAAACATCGCTTATATAAATATAATCCCGTGTTGGATTTGTTTCTTGAGAAATTTGGTTATTATGCAAAAATGAATTAAAAATCTTTCGAATAATTGACTGAGGATGTATTCTCGCGCTATAAATATTGCCTACACGTAGAATTGATCCTCGCGCTTGACTTACTATTTTTTCGCGACGTATTTTAAGGTCTGTGTAAGAGTCAGTGTTACATACGGGGTCGATTATCTCTCTTGGAGCGCGATCTCCTCTGCAATAAACTAGAGCAGAAGAAACATAGATAAATCTTGGGCCAAATTCATAAAGAATCTTAGTAAACTCTTTTTCAATTCCCAGTGCTCGGGCTTGAGAAAATTTCGGACTAAAAGGATCAGCAAGATGAACAAAAATGTCTTCCGAACAGTCTGCAATCTGCCCAAGTTCTATGCTTTGGTTGTAATCGAATTTAATGAAAGGAATCAGGTTTTTTCTTAGCTCATATATCAGCTCTTGGCCAAGATAACCCTTATATCCAGAAACTAAATATTTCAAATTCAATAACTCAAATCGTTCCAATTAATGTGTTCATCCGCTGAAATATCCCTACCTGCAATTTTCCCGAAGAGTTGCTCTAATTGTTCTGCACTTATCTCGCCAATTCCCGGACGTTTCACCCAAAGATTTTCTGGTGAAAGTTCTTCTCCTTTTGAGATATTTCTAGTAGCAACTACGGTTGCAAAAGCAAAATCTATAGTGACCTTTTCTTCGGGCGCTGGCTCTTTTTTTCCACCTCTCATTAGGGAAATAGCTTCAGCCCCCCTTCTTAATTCCAAGTACTGGTTTGGATCCATAGAATTTGCAATATCTGGGCCGCCTCTTTCAAGAGAATCCGTAAAGTGCCGTTCTAGTATCTGCGCTCCTAGCGCAACCGCTGCCAAGCAGGCAAAGTTATCTACAGTGTGGTCAGATAATCCAAATACTGCGTTTGGAAATTCTTTGTTTAATTCCATCATTCCTCCCAGGCGGACAAGACGATAAGGCGTGGGGTACAAATTCGTGGTATGCATTAGAGCATACGGAATAGATTTATTTTCAAAAATTTCTACGGCTTTCCTCACTGATTCAATCGTGTTCATTCCCGTACTCAATATTATGGGTTTGCCCATACTGGCTATGTGCTTGATCAGTGGATAGTTATTACATTCACCAGAGCCAATCTTAAAAGCCGGAATATTCATTTTGTACAAGCGATCGGCTGCTGCTCTCGAGAAAGGCGTGCTAATGAAGATCATTCCCTTTTCAAGAACATACTCTTGTAAAGCAAACTCATCAGACTCGTTTAGCGAACAATCCTCGATTATGGAATAAATGGAATCCTTAGAATTTCCAGGAATCACTTTTTTCGCTAGGGAGCTCATTTCCTCGCCTGCAATATGAGTTTGGTGCTTGACTACCTCGACTCCAACCTCGGCAGCAGCATCAACTATTTTTTTAGCTTCCGAAAGAGACCCACCATGGTTAATTCCAATTTCTGCAATTATTAGTGGTCTCTCACCATTACCGACTAATCGTGAGCCAACCTGTATTCCCATAGTCAGATACCATACTCGTCGCTGTAGAATTTTGATAAATTCCGCGAATCTGAATACCAATCAATAGTTTGGATTAGCCCCTGTTTAAAGCCCTCGAGCCCAGATAACCCATACTTCCAGTCAAACTCCTTATGCATTTTCGTGCTGTCGCTTTGTAGCGTTTCAACTTCGCTTAGTTGTGGCCTTACGCGCTCTGGATCCTCAATAATCTTACAGTCCTTATTCATTAATTCTAGAATCAAGCCGACTACCTGTGCTATCGATAAATCCGTTCCATTTCCCACATTGTAGGTTTCCCCTACTCCCTTATCGCTTAGCGCTACCTTTAAAAAGGCTTCTGCAATCTCAGGCGCATAATTGAATTCACGCCGTGGCAGAGTCGAGCCCAAACTAATGGAGTTTTGCTTTAAGGCTTGGGTGATGATGCTTGGAATAACCGCTCTAGTTGACTGTCTTGGCCCAAACAAGTTAAAAGGTCGTAAGATCACTACTGGTAGGCTAAAAGAATAGTAATAGGACATCGCTACATTATCTGCCGCAGCCTTTGATGCAGAATATGGAGATTGTGTTTGTATTGGGTGCTCTTCCGAGATTGGGATCCACCTGGGAGTTCCGTATACTTCACTAGTAGAGACATGTATTACTCTTTTCACATTATTTCTAAGGGAACTCTCCATCACATTGAGTGTTCCTATGGTATTTGTCTCCAAATATCCTCTTGGGTTCTTGTAAGAATAAGGAATGGCAATTAAGGCAGCTAAATGAATACAAACATCGATTCCACTCATTGTTCGATTCACACTCTCCAAGTCTCTAATATCTCCAAAGACCAGCTTTTTCCTGATTGCTGGGAAAGTGTTTGAAAGGTCATCAAGCCAACCTGCAGAAGATATAGAGTTGTACTGGACGAAACAAGTCACGTCTAGTCCACTTCTTAGTAACCTTTCTACTAGATGTGAGCCAAAAAAGCCTTCACTTCCCGTTATCAATATCTTCATTTGAGCTCTGACTCTATGATTACTTGCAGCTGTCGATAAGGTTCAAGCGCTTCATCAGTGAGTGCCTTTTGATTTGCGGATATTAATTTTTCCAGCGCTTCGTTTTTTCTACCAAGATTATAAAGGGCTTCTCCGATTTTGGCTTCGTTGACATAATTTTGTGGATCAATTTCTGATAGCAATATTCTATACTTTAATACATCCTCCCACACTTTAAGATTAGTGCCCGCAATAGCTAATGCCTCAATCGCTTGCGTGTTTCTACTATCTTGCTTTAATACATCAGATGCCAATTTCTGCCCCATCAAGGCAGGTCCCTCTTGAAAAAGTGACATCACGGCAAATTGAAAGTAGTCCTTGTCCTGGCCTAGAGGTAGAGCAACATTATAAATAGCCTCTCCACGCTTTTCTAGATCACTACCTTGCACACCTGCAGAAATTCCGGAGCTCGCTACAGCATTTCTTAAAGATAAATCTTGTCTAAAAAAATAGCTTGATGGATAAGCAAGTAGAACTACTAAAAGAAATGCAACACCGTCCATTCCTGAAGTTACTGTCTTGGAGTTCAACTCAGACCTAAACTGTGCAGCCTTATAGTCATTGTCTTTAATTATCTTGCTGGACCAACCGAGTATTACTCCAGAAAAAACCCAACCCCAAATGGCAATACCGATTTGTTCAATTGATACTAAAGCTGTCGCTTGGTATGTTAGCCAAATAGTAAATGTGGTTTGATAAAGACTTTTGTCACTAGACTTAATTAGTTTATTTATAAATAAGAATCGTTTAAAGCATAGGACTAAAAGTGAGCCATAAATCACAAGTCCAAGAATTCCATAGCTAACACCCCACTGAAGTAAGACATTGTGTGCAGCAGAACTACTGAGTCCTGTTCCATAACGCACTGTGTATTCTAGGGAGCGAAACTCTTGATAGTACTGCGAGTATCCGTCAGGTCCAACTCCAGTTAAGGGGAACTTTTTAATGATTAACCAGGCGATTCTCCAATATTCGATTCGATTGATGAATGTCTCTTGGCGAATCAGTGATCCTAGTGGTCCCTTACCTGCAAACCCTATTGCTATGATGAGAGGAAAAATAAAATATAATGACCGAACAATCCAAAAATATCTAAATCCAATTCCCTTACTTAGGATTCGTAGTCCGAAGAATATGTATATGCCTAATGCCACAGTTGCCAGGCCTTGGATAGAAGCTGTTTCATAGTTCAAGAAGAGGCTCAATAAGAAAATTGATAAGATTTTCCAATTTTTATTTATAAATTGAACGAGCTCTCTACTTTCAAAATTTAGGTAGCGAACAAGAGCTATGGATAAAACCCCGTAAGAGGCGGCTGCAAAATTAGGATTGCCAAAAAATGAGATGACCGGACTGTGTGGGTTCTGCCATGGGATGGGATCTAGTTTTAAATATTGAATAATCCCATATAAACACTGAAATATTAAGGATAGGAGAGCAACCAAATATATTCGATTGACTAGTTTTGAGGAAAAATAACTTGCAATGAAGAGAGTTATGACCAGAAACGCAATATTAGTAAGACTTCCATTAGCTCGGGAAAAAATTCCCCACCAATATCTTTGCTCAAGCCCTTTGGTTGCGAAGGTTAAGGCTATCAACGAGAAAATTGAGCAAATTAAAAATAATTCTATTTTAGTGAATTTTATACTCCTAATTTTCAGGAGATAGAAAAATAGCAGCATCCCAATCCCAGATAGCAACACTATTTGCTTTGAAAAATTGAAAGCGTCGAAACCGCTAGTCCAAAAGAACAGATTAACAGCCAGTATCACTATGGGTAGCCAAGTAATAATCACTTGATGTGAAGTGGTTAACTCATTACGTTCTCTTTTCAAGTTTTTTCCTTTGTTCAAGTCACCCATAAATATAGTAGGGGGCTGAGCCCATTTTAGAGCCCAACCCCCTATTAGTTAATTCATTAAAGAATTAACACATGGCGATTTACGCCTTTACCTTCTTAGCGATTTTAGCGACTGTGTTAGCTAAGGTCGTGATCTGAGCCTTTAGAGCTGCCATCAGAGTGGCAACTTGTGTTGCAAGCTCCTCAACAGCAGCCGTTGCGGCATCAGCAGCATCCCGAGCTTCTTCAGCAGCAACTGTTGCGGCATCTGCTGCTTCAGCAGCGAGATTTGCAGCATCTGTTGCGGCATTAGCGGCATCAATAGCTTCAGCGGCGGCATCAGTAGCAGCTTCAGCGGCTGACACCTCAGATGACACTCCAGAAGTTGTAACGGCTGTTGAAACAGACGCAACTCTTGCAATTGGTGCTACTCCCTGAGTTGTTGTGACAACGGTAGCAGCAACCGCACTCGCGTATTCCGCAGTGAGAGTTCCAGTACCTGCAACATCTCCATAGATTCCAACTACAACTACACCATTGGCATTTGTTGTAGCTGAATTACCTTGAGCTCCATTGTAAGAAACGATACGTCCACTTGTGCCAGTGTATGAAATCGTTAAGCTCGCAGATGGAACTAAGTTTCCATAGATATCTTTGGCTGTAACAGTGACATAACCAGTCTTTCCTGCAGGAACAGCGACTGTTGTCTTGTCCACAGAGAGCGCACGAAGCTTGGAAGCTGCGGAAACTACTGTGAAAGTATCAGACTTAGTCAAAGCACCAACTGTGAAGGTGACTGTCGCTACACCAGTTTTATAACCAGCTACACGAATGAAAGCGTATCCGTTCGCATCAGTAAAACCAGTCAACTGAGAAACAGGATTGGAATATGTCTTACGCTCATATAAGTGATCAGAAATTGTTGCAGTATAAGCAACTCCAGCCATTGCTGTGCCGGTTTCTGAAGTAACAGTAATCGTTTCATTGATTACTGCATCAACAATATTTCCGACATTGTCATCATCATCAGCAGTTTCTGTGATGGTGACTGCGCCAGGAGTTAAGTTGGCTGCTGCAGTATATGCAATTGATGCCGAAGTGCTTGCAGAAGTTGCTGCATTTGCTGTACTTCCAGTAATAGTGAAAGTACCTGTTGAATTCTTAATTACAGTCGAACTGAAATCAGTGCGAGCATCAGTAATTGAGAATGTTGCAACACCACTTGCATCAGTGGTAGCAGTTAACACATCTGAAGATATTCCTGTTGCTGTACGGTTGTGCGTCAAGCGAATTGTCGCTCCACTTAGCACAGTACCAAAGCCATCTTTTGCAGTTACCGCAAGCGAAACAGTAGATCCTGTCGCTGCACGTGCTCCAGATGAAATATTGGTTGCAAGCGAGCCAATCGAAGATGTTAATTGAGGCGCTACATAGGTGACCGAATACTTCACCAATAAGGCGCCACCCATATTGAACGTTACTACGTAACCTTCTCCCGCATTTGGAGCAGTTGCTGTAAATGACTTCACTACTGAAGTTGTGTCAGATGTGAAATCAAATGCTCCCGAACTTACGCCAGCAGGAATTGGTGTAGTTGTCGAAATAGCAGCGACTGAGCCCTTCACAAGACCAGTTGTGGACAAGTCCAGTTGGAAATGAACTGATTTCGACGATGATGAAGCAGCCGATACTAAGGCAATCGCCGTAGGACTGATTCCAGCGTTTGCGGCTGTTCCAATCATGCTATTCGAGAGAGTTCCGTAGGAACTATCACGAACAGTTAAGCTGGCTGTATCAATTCGAGTTCCACCAAATAATGTTGCTCCTGATGGTGTAATTCGATCCACCAAAGGTCGACTGGTTGTTGTCAGAGTCATAGTTGACTCAACTCCAAGCAATACACCTGAACCCTTGATAATAAAATCTTGAGTTCCAGATTTGCTAGATCCAACCCAAGTACGAATCTTGCTTGTGTGGTATGGAATAGCCTCGTTTGCAGATTTTCCTGGGTCAAGCGCAACGGTCGTTGATGTATCCCATATTCCTAATGGCCCAAATCCTGATGCGGCAGAATACTTTGCTGTCGCGCCAATCGTATCTCCAGTGAAGGCAGTACGCGAGTTGGCGTCACCTCGAGGAGCAGCGAGTACATAAGTTTCGCCAGACAATAGGAAAGTTTCCAATCCATTGGCATCTTTAATGGTTGCCTCCAGAGGTGTTGTAGTGATTGTTGAGGAATCAGCCGTAGCGCTGGAACTTGTAAGTGCGAATTGAGTTGGCTGCCCACCCAAAGTTACAGAAACACGGCAATAAGCATTTCCTGCAGCTTCCGTAGACTTTTGAATCGCAGAGTCGGCGTTTGCCCAAATAAGGAATGAATAGGTTCCAGCAACATAGGTGTCCTGGCCAGCAGTAGCAGTAATTTGCCAGCGAGCCCAACCACCCGTAACTGCATTTGCCGTAACAGCAGAAACTGAGTTTGAATCATTCTTTAAGGCTGAACTTGTGCTCACATCTGCACTACCAACATAAGCTGCGTTTGAAGCAACAACGCCAGCTCCGACAGGAGCTGCGGTCAAGTTTGCCTTTACGTAGCTTGATGCATCTAACTGATAGCTGTCCGCTACTGAGCCCGTGGATTTAACTAGAAACTCAATACCGCCTCCAACGCGACCGATGGCCGAGCATGAAATAGACGAGTTTCCGGCATCATATGCTGCCTGCGAAGGTCCTGAGCTGAGAAGCCCAAAACCAAGCGCAGCAACCGCAACAAGCGCGATGCGCTTATATGCTGTTTTTATAGACATTGATTTCCTTTCATTAGTCGTGAAGAAGACGTTCTCCTCCACGGCTGATAGAGAGAGACTCTCTATCTCGTGATGCAATGCACGTGCTACTGCACCACATTCCCCACCGTGTATCCGGACGCGGCGGAGAAACTTAAAGCGGGAGTTCATTACTTGACTCCCTTTTCAACTACGTAAACTGCTTGAGATAAAATCTGAGTCTTTCCTGGGTTGAGCACCAAGCGAGTGATGACCTGTTTTGGAGCTACTAGAAGATCCCGGCCTGAAGCGCTCGCAGGGATAGATACGCTGGTTTCAACCTCAGATTCTACCTTGATAATCGCTGTTACTAGGTAATTACCGCTTAGAAGACGCTCAGAGTTGAGATAGGTGAGCGTGGTTACTAGGGGGGTCCAGCCACCATCCTTGCCATAAGAGACTAGTGGGCTATAGCTAAAGCCTGAGGAGTCTGAGGTGAGCTTCTGAGAGATAAAGATATTGGCAGCGCCGCTATCGGTCTTTGTGACTTGAGTTAAGGTCAACTCAGTCTCAGAGAGGGCTGGCTGGCGGTTAGTTATATAGAGGCTTCCAAGTGCTCCAGTTGAATCAGTAACGGTAAAGCCAGTAGGTACTCCAGCCTTATCAAGGCCAGCAAATGAGAAGTTGGTTGCTTTCGCGTTTACCTCAACCTTGCTCTCTTTAGTAGCAGCAGGGGCAGGAGCGGAAGTAGTTACTTCAGTAGTAGGCGCTACAACTTCAACGCTCTCTGTTACCTGGTTTGAGGAAACAACCTCTTCAGCAAGGATATTTGGAACACCGCTATCTGTTGGCATCGCATTAAATCCAAGGAAGGCAAAGAAAACTAAAATTAGTGAAAGGGCAGCTTTACTTGATTTATTAGCTACTTGCGCTGCTTTCTTGTAAGTTGTTGAGAGCATATCTAGAGCAGTTAAACCGCGCTTGCTATCAACAATTAGCTCGCTCATTACCTTACGTAGCGATGCTCTAGCCCTTGAGACAGTATGTCTAACAGCAGATTCTTTAATACCAAGCTCTGCAGCAATCTCTACAGTTGATCTTCCTTCCATCTCCCACATAACAAGAGCTGACCGCTCAGCAGGGGAGAGCATTGCAAGAGCTTGTCTAACAATTGCAGCATCATCTGCTGCAGCAATTACATCAGCGTAGTCTTTGTTGTCGACCCACTTTGATTCAAGCTCTGCTGAGGCATCATCTAAAACCACAAGGTTTGGACGGCGACCCTCCATACGGAAGATGTCGATACAGAGGTTTTCAATCGTTCTATGCATATAGCCAAGTGCGTGATCAGTTGATTCCAGCTCAGGGGCAGCGAGCATGACCTTGATCAGGGCATCCTGGATTACTTCTTCCGCTTTAGCTCTATCTTTGAGGATACGAGAGGCATGGACTAAGAGTTCGCTGCGATGCTCTGTGTAGAAAGCGCCAAGCTCCGCTACGGTCCAGACCTTCAGACCTGCGGAGGCAGATTTCTTGCGAATTGCCACTTTTAAGAGCCCCTTATTTATATACCGGTTTGTCTTACAGAGTCAGTCGTCACTGCCTCTACCCACTACTACGAATGGGGACGTAATTTGTCGTGGACAATGGACAAAACGGACAAATTACTAAGGGGGCTAGATCGCACGCGTGTAATTCCCGCCCTGGCCGCGATCCCGACATCGCAAGATAAGGGAAGTGAATAACTACGAACTCATAATAACAAAGGTATAAGGCTGAGAATACCCTCAACGACACCTTGAGAGTTTTATAAATCCCTCAGGCCAGAGAGCTTGATAATCAACCAATACCCATAGGTTTTGGAAGCTTTAATTATCGGTTGTTAAATCCGCTCTTGAAGTGCTGGTGAGCACTTTTAAAGTGAAAAGAAAACTGTGGGCCCTGTCGGGATCGAACCGACGACCCACGGATTAAAAGTCCGTTGCTCTACCGACTGAGCTAAAGGCCCCAATTTTTGGCTATTTTTACGCATAATAAATACGTAAGCCCCAATCCTACTGCCAGAATTGGAGTTGAAAATTCACGATAAGATTCGCCCCTCCTCTAGTCCCCATCGTCTAGGGGCCTAGGACATCGCCCTTTCACGGCGGTAACACGGGTTCAAATCCCGTTGGGGACGCTAGAAGTAGATAGCGATATCTCTTCTGATTAGAAAAGATTGGCCCAGTAGCGCAGTTGGTTAGCGCGCCGCCCTGTCACGGCGGAGGTCGCGGGTTCAAGTCCCGTCTGGGTCGCGACTGCTTTATCTTCTCTGGTATTTAATTATTGGCTGGGTAGCTCAGTTGGTACGAGCGTGCGACTGAAAATCGTGAGGTCGACGGTTCGATCCCGTCCCCAGCCACCAGACATAGTTATTGCTGCGCCTTTGTGTTGAGCCAGGATAATTCAGTTAAAATCGAAGGCTAGATGAAATTGCTAATCAAATGAGTTATATGAGAATGGAGAAGGTAGTTGAAAATTACATTGGCTATTGTTAACTTCAACCGCGCCAATTTCCTGAAACGTGCAATTCGTTCAGCCCAAAATCAGATTAGAATTGGATTTGATGTTGAAATTATATTTGTAGATGATGGCTCAATTGATGGCTCAGTTGATCTAGTAAAATCTCTAAGTCACAATCTAGTTTGTAAACTCTTGACCGAAAATTCTGGTGTGGGAAATGCCTCTCAAGTTGCTTTAGAAATGGCGACTGGCAAATATTTCATCAGACTCGATTCTGATGACTATCTATCGCCAATTTCATGTTTGACACTTTTTACGGCCCTCGAAGCAAAGAGTAGTTTTTCATATGCTTATGCCGATCACTTTAGAGTCGATGACAATGAAACAAGAGTCTCTCTAGTTGAGTTAAAGACATTCGACCAACTAACTAAACACGGCGCCGGAGTCATGTTTCGCACCTCGGCTCTCAAGGAAATCGGAGGATATGATTCAAAATTGAGACACGGCGAAGATGCCGACCTCATTTTTAGACTCAAAGAAGCAAAACATAGAGGGTTGTATCTCCCTATTCCCCTCTACCGATATCATATTCATGGGGGAAACTTGTCATTGAATCCCAATCAGTCCTTACAACAGAATGAAATAAGGAGACGTTATGGCATTTAACCTAGGTAGCGTACAAATATCTGAAGCGCGAACAACAATCATAGCAGAGGCTGGGGTAAATCATCTTGGTCGGGACGACTACGCCAAAATGCTAGTGGATGCTGCAGTAAATGCTGGGGTTGACATAATTAAGTTTCAAACTTACACAGCTGAGAAGTTAACAACAAAAGATGCTCCTCGATTTTGGAATTGGAAAGGAGAGACAAATCAATCGGGAAGCCAATTTGATTCGTATTCACAGTTGGATAAGTTTAGTCGAGAGCAGTACAGAGAACTCATTAATTACTGCACCAAGAAGAGCATCGAATTTATGTCGACACCATTTGACTTAGAGGCCGTGGACTTATTGATGGATTTAGGAGTAAATGGATTCAAAATTGCATCATGTGACATTACAAACAAACCTCTTCTTACTTATGTAGCGCAAACAAATAAACCAATATTTCTTTCTACAGGAGCGGCAGAAATGTCTGAAATTCATCGAGCTGTCGACACATTAATCGACAATGGCTCGAGTAAACTTTCCCTTCTGCATTGCACTCTCAGCTATCCGACGAAAATTGAAGATGCAAATTTGTCCGCTTTGATCCAGCTTCGCAGTGAGTTTCCCGGATTGACTTTAGGGCTATCTGACCACACTCTAGAGACTACTACGCCATCACTTGCCGTTATGCTAGGAGCTCGAGTAATTGAGAAGCACTTCACCTTTGATAAATCACTTCCTTTAAGTGCTGATCATTGGTTGTCTGTCGATGAAGCCGGCATGAAATCCCTTATTGAAGGGGTAAGAATGGCAGAGCATTCTTACGGGACCGGGAGAAAGGAAGTTCTTCCGGTAGAGCAACTTGCTAGACAGAATGCTCGCCGAAGTATTGTTGCCAGTCAGGAGATGCCTTTGGGCCATACTTTGAGACAGATTGATCTCGATTACAAGCGGCCAGGAACAGGACTTGATCCATACTCGTCAGAATTAGTGATAGGTCGAAAGTTGAAAATTAATGTGAAGAAGGACCACATCATAAAGATTGAAGACGTTTTTTAATGCCAACTATCCCTCTTCAACGCTCTTTGTCCTAATATTGCAATTAATGTCTACCAGCCAAAGGTTTTTATCTATGTGTTCCACAATCTCCCTGTAACCCTTATCAATTATGCCCGGCCCATATGATTCAATCAGTGACTTTATAAATTGAAGATCACTCAGTTCGTCTACTGTCCATCGCCATTTTGGACGAACCGGGAAGTCTTGATTGAGTTGCAAGCTCTCAACTCCATGACCAGATTCAACTATCGCACTTGTGACGTGAACTTTGTGATGTTTTGCCAGCGTTAAATTGCTCAGGGACAAGAGCCTGTCCATCCTTACTATCTCAGGAAATGAACCCTGTGGGGTTTGACGTTTTAAGAAATCGCTTATGTAGTTTATACGCTTTTGAGCATGAGACGCTTGATTGATTAGTAAATTCAATCCTGCTTTATGGGTAAGTGGATTATCTGCAGTCACTCTAATTATCCAGTCAGGCTTTTCCAGTAGGCATATCGAAGTGAATCTAGATAAGACATCTATCTCAGATCCCCTATGCGCATGCCAACCCCAACTCTGCGCGAGATCCACTAATTCTTCGTCTTCTTCATTCTTCGTCGTTGCCAACCAAATGGAATCATGATTTGCATCCTCAATTCTGCTTCTAATAAAACTTAGCAAACTATGTTCTGTGGTAATTTTGGCTAAAACCTTCCAAGGCAATCGAGTTGACGCCAAGCGAGCTTGAACAATTGTGACGATTTTCAAACCTTGGCCTTATTCTGCCCGTATAAATTCGCCACATGCCACCATCGGAAAATGGAGATAACTATTTTTTGCCAGATTTTCCAAAACAAAGTGAATTTACTCCTAGCAAACAGGGGTGAGTCTGAATTCCTACTTGGATTCCACGAATTCCACCTAGTTAGAAGTACTTCAAAGTGTTGGAAAGGAATTCCAGCTCTTGAAACAAAATAGGCTCTCTTGCAGGCTTGAACGCGAGCCTCCTCAGTCACACTTTCATAACTTCTAAGGCTCTGAAGCCACATTTTGACTGACTTCCAATCATCACATTTTGAGACAGAATCGAGATTGTCATAGCTCGAGTCACAGAGTACTGCAACTTTTTTTCCTAAAAATATACTCTCAAGGCCAATTGTGCTTCCAAATGTCATTACACCAACGGAATTCTTTACAAGCTCAATCGAAGATTCCTTACTCGAGGCAGGAATTACAGTTACATTACTCGAAGCTTTCTCTTTACTCCACTTTCGCCTTACCTGCCACGGTTTGTTGTTTGTATTTGGGTGAACACGAATTATTAAACTTAATTCCTGTTGTTCTGCAAAAAGCTCCCTTAATTTATCAATTACTTCAAATTGATTTCCAAGTTTTTCTTTCCATATGTCCCAAAATCCTATAGTTTCGTCATCATTGCTTGTAAAGAACACAACGTATTTATTACTTTCTGCTGATAGGTCATTCAATTTTGTGCCCGTAAAAAACGGACTAACTTTTGATTGTAATCCCTCAAAATATTCGTTTGCAATGCTTATTCTATCATGTACGGAAAGTGTCGATTCATTCCAAAAATCAGACCATAACTTTTGATTTGCTACTCGATCATGAAAACCTTCCAATCTCAAAAAGTACTTATCTCGAGTTGTCTCATGCATTACGACTCGTATTTTATTCATAAGACACGCATCGCGAACTGCCCGCTCATGAAGGTAGCGACCATTATAAATTAGAACTAAGTCTATTGCTTTACTGGAAATTAACTTCAGAGTTGCGTGATATGTTTCCAAGTAAGAATAGAGCAATCGTTTTAGCAATATTTTATTCCAACTGATATTTGAATACTTATCTCTAATTACTTGCACATAAGCATTCGCTAAAGCAGCACCTACAGAAGGTAAAATCTCATCTATCTCCCTCAAATCTTCGACATTGTTACACTTTTCAACCAAAGCATTTATTTCCTTGAATTGCGCAAGAACTGAAGCTGAATCAAAACTAAAATCTGTTGTACATTTTACGCTCAGATTTCTTGAAACAAAATAATTCTCAATTTCCTTAGGAAACTGACTACGAAATCTTCTATATTCAAGATTCATTCCATTTCTAAAATAAGTTCTATTTCCCCAATAGACGTATTGCCAGCGTTTCTGTAGATTATTTTGAATAATTTCCAAAGATGTTGCTATATGTATCGGTGTCGAGCAGAACGAGATAACGGTAATATCTTCATAAGGCGACAAATCATGCAAGATTTCTGGATTCAAATCTTCGAGCAAACCCACGCCTACGTTCTCCTTTCGTAAAGAACATTCCCAGAAATAAGTCCTACGCGCTCAATTCTCTTTACGTACCCTTTACTTTTCAGAAATTCATCAATGCCTTGGTAACTGGCTCCACCTTCGAATAAAGGTTTACGAGACACCTCAATGTAGATCAAATGTGAGTTTCCTATAATTAGCGGAGCACTTTCAATCACTAATTGCTCCATTCCTTGGAGGTCTAACCAAATTAAATCGAAACCTTTTATGCCGTTATTAATTGACCACTCGTCTAAGTTGACAGTTCTTACAAATTCTTGATTAATTTCTAGAAAATGTATCATAGGAAAAACATCTAAGTGCTTTGTGGGGCGAAGTAGGGATGAACTTCCTTCTCCAGATGTACTATTTTCATTAGAACTTACATACAAAGTTGTACCTTTAGATTCAAATGATAATGCAGCATTAAATAATTTTACACGTGGTTCATTTATAAATCGCTTGACAAGTCTCACGTAGGAATGGCGAACTGGTTCAAAGGCATAAACGTGACTTGCTGGAAACATCTTCAATAGCCGTTCTGTGTCTTCTCCATCCGCTGCCCCCGCTTCAAGAATATTATCAAAGTTTGATGAATATTTTGCAATTTCATTCAATTCAATAGTTGAAGCTCCGATTGCTCCTACTTTTAAGCGACGTAAAGTAAAGCTAGGGTGCGTTAAGGCGAAAAGAATTCTCTTTACACTCTTATAAATACTCACTTAAATTTTCTCAATTTCCTTGCGCTCAATACATATGAAGCGTCGCAAAGATTCAAAACAAGTTTAGAATGAGATACAACAAGAATCGTCTTCTTCATTCTTTCCTTACGAAGTTCGGTGAATATGGCTTCAATTCTTTTATTATCTAATCCTGAAAAACATTCATCCAATACTAGCATATCAGTATCTGCAAAGATTGCCCTCATTATTGCAATCCTTTGTACTTGACCGCCAGAGATGGAATTACTACCGTTATGGATTATCGACTCAACAGAGAGAGGTTCTTCACTTGGTTTTAGTGATTCGTTATCGAAAAAAATAGAAAAAAGTTGCTTAACTCTTTGAATATCTTCAATTGAATTATTAACGCTCAAAGTGACATTTACAAGTAAAGAATCATTAAGCAAGAAGGGTCTTTGAGGGACATAAGCAATAGAAGGTTTCAATTGTTGATTTCGTGAATTGAGAAAAATCACATTTCCTGTGGTTGGTTCCCTAACACCTGTTAAAACATCTAGAAATGTTGATTTACCTATCCCTGAAGGTCCTGACATGCCGACTATTCTTTTACCAAGAATTTTTGTGGTCACATTTACGAGTGTTGGAACCTTTGAATTTGGGTACACGTACGACAATTTTGAGACTATAATCTTTGCAATTGCTTGATCCTGAGGTTTCTTGAAAGACGTTTTAATTGGTTTTTCAATATTTTCACCACTGGCGATAATCTGACGTGATAGCTTTGAAGCAATTAGTCCGCTTGTGATTGCGAGACTTGCACTTTGGACTCGTTGAAAGGAGGGCAAGATCCGAAATACAGTTATCATATATAACGACAACTTAACTAAGGCTGTTCTTATGTCAGAGGAATTTACTTCGTAAATAGCAAGAAAGGCGGCAGAAATTATCACCAATGCTTCAAGGCTGTATCGAGGTAATTGCTGATACCAGATTATATTTGCCTGGTTCTTTGCAAATTCACCCCTTGCCTTCTCAAAATCAGTATCTAATAGATCAACGCTATTGAAATTTCTTAGTTCTCTAAATCCTTCGTAGACTTGCCTTGCGATTTCTTGGGTTCTTACAGAATTCTTAACTAAAAGCTTTGAAGACATGGAAGTTTTACGATGTGCAAGTCTACCAATAATTGATGCACTACCAATTAACAAAATTGTAGAAAATATGGTTGCCATAGGTGATACAATTAGCAACAAGACAAATACAAAGAAAAGTAAAAATATTTCGGTTAATAATTGGATTAAAGGGTAGATAATCCCATTAAAAATTCTGGCAGATGAAGTTGAAATTGCATAATAAAATTCTTCTGCTGTTCTGCTATAGAACTTCTCGCCATTGAGTAAGCGACATCCTCTAAAAGTTAGAAGTGCAAATTTGGTCTCTTCTATAGCCAAAAAAGACAATAGCCGCCGGTTTAACAAGGCACTTAGTGTGGTTTTTGTCATTAGGGCACCCAACATTGCCCCCGCAACCACGCCTAAAAAGGAAGTAGCATTCAATTGCACCGGTAAAAATTCGCTTAGTAGATTTTCTAACCTAGTTTTACTTTGAGATCCTTGGACTAGGTTAGCGACACCTGAAGCAAACGTTGCGAAAAGAAAAATTCCAATTATGTCAAGCAAATTCAGTAAAATGCCCAATAGACAGAATTTTGCAGCTTTCCGAGTAGTAGCTTTATCAAGTATTCTTACAATTTCAAGAATCTGCTCTCTCGAGCTTTTCCATGAACTCAATCTCCGCATCACTGGACTATAGTATAGACATACGTCCTACATTGCGATTTCGCGTAAAAGATTACTAGAGTTAGGAGGGAGAGACCGATTTACATGACCAAAATTGAATTCCAAAATTTTCCACATGACTTTAATTCTGCTTCCAACTTTATTATCGATATATTTAGTGAGATTACCAAGAGGGATGCCAGGTTTTCAAATTTCATTTCAGATAATACTTTTCTAGTTTCTAATTGCTATACTCAAAAAAACCTTTTAAAAAAAGCCATAAACCGCATCCAAGCAGAATTTAGGCAATCCGCAATGACGCAGTGGCTTCAATTGCAACAAGGGTTCGAAGTTCCAACTGAAGGCTACTCCAAACGACTTTGGATGACATTTGAAAATCGACGTCCAGTCTCTGGTTCCTTTCAAAGAACTTTATCATTTGACTTAGACGATTTTTCTGGATCCAATCTATACTTGCCTCTGTGGGCGCTATATATTGATTTTCTGGAAAACGGAGCGAATTGGGTTCGACATCAAATTCGCCAAGAAGACTTATTTGGGAGTCGAGTGTTGCCTGATCACTTCCAAGAAAAGAAATTTCTCTGTGCTTTTATCAACAATCCTGAGCCCACACGAATTAGAGCGTTATTGGAACTGAGTAAAATTGGAACAGTTGACATATTTGGCCGCTATTCCGGCAATTATGTCAAAGATAAAATCGAAGTTTCAAAGAATTACCGATTTTCGATGTGTTTTGAAAATGATCTTTACCCAGGTTACGTTACAGAGAAACCTCTAGAAGCATGGCTAGGGGAAACAATCCCCTTGTACTGGGGTGATGATTCAGGAGGGTACTTGAATCCAAACTGTCTCATAAATTTAAAAACATTTTCTAATTTGAATGAATTCATTAATTATGTTGCACTTATAAATTCTAGTTCTGAGCTTTATGCTCGCACTTATGTCGAGCCATTCCTGCGAAAGAAGTTCGATAAAGAGGAACTAATCTCCTTTTTCTCTCAGTGGATTGGCGAGTGAGTTTTTTAAGGCTTCCCTGATGCTCCTAATTAAACTTCTATTTCTAAAGTAAAGCTTGCCTTTATAGTACAAACTTGGATTAAGCTCGAACTTATCCTGTGGCAAAACCGATAGATATCGAAAACGAAAGCCTCCAAACAATTGAAATTCACAATACAAATTTAGTTCATCAATCTGCTCATTCGTAATACCTGGTGGCTGATCAAGGAATCGTTTAAGTTCTTTTGGACTCGTTAGTTTCCAAGAAAGATTGAGGCCCGAATAAAGTGACTCGCCCAATAAGAGCGATGCTTTCCCCATAGCCAGTGCCTCGACTCCCATTGTCGAGCCAAAAGTTAGAACTAATGTGCTTTTTTCTATTAAAGCGTAAGAGTCAACCTCATCATCTGGTTGAATGATTTGAGCATCAAGATGTTCAAGCTTCTTCCTCCAATATCTTTGTTCAATTTTTGGACGGGTTAACATATTTGGATGACTTCTTATAACTAAGTGCCAATCTTGCTCCCTAGCCAGTACTGAACATATGGCCTCTAGCGAATTATCTTGTGTAAATTGACTATTCGTATTTACGTATCCCGCCAGAATGAGTTCATCGAAAGATGAAAGAAAACATGTTATAATTTTTTTATTGTCTGGTAACTTTGGAAGTTTGCCTTTTTTTTGCCTTTTTGTGAAGGACTGCAAAACTCCCTTTTTTCTCATTTCAATCCATATACGACCCGAGGGTATAGATGATGAAATTGCTTTTTTTGTTTCTTTAATCTTTAAATTTCTTACTAAAGCTGCCCTCTCTTTTGAGCTATGAACAGATTCTAAAAATAAACCAAATGAGTCTGACCGCGAATTTACTTGTTCAAATTCTATAATTTTACTATTTAAATCGAGTGCAGCATCTCTCGCAGCCCCCTCATCTAAAAACCTTGTATTAAAAAGATTGACATAATTATGTTGCGAATTCTTTAAAATTTCTCTTACAGATAGGAATGTCCTTATGTAAGCCTTTAGGAGATAAATAGAATTTGGATTCTTATGTAGTGAATCAACGTTCCAAATCTTTTCCTTATCTATCAATGCCAACTCAACGGCTTTCATGGCCCTACTCGCATCAATGCCTTCCTTCTGATGCACAAAATCTAGAATCTCAAAAAAATCAAGGTTAATTAGAGCATTGAATAGTTCGCAACTTAGCTCTCTGGATTGGGATACTAAATCACGAAATTCATTTTTGTACAGGAGGCTATTTAGGAATTTGATTCGCTTATAATTTTTTGAATCTTGCCTAAATCGCGACTTTGGGCGATTGCCTGGAATCAAATCCTGGTTCAGATTTCCTAAAAAAATGTATTGAGACTGAAGTTTTGATTCATGAATAATTTCCTTTACGTATGCGTGCACTTCGAAAGACATTCCTAAATGCCAGGGATTCAAATTGAACTGAATTGTCGAGATGGTACTATTCATATTCATCAAGTTTAGAGTTGATCATCTTGATTAAGTCATGCGGCGAAACATGCTGGTCATACATTATACGAGTGTAATGTTGGTTACAAATGGATGATTGCCACTCATAACACCGATTAAATCTGTATGAAGGCATTATTTCAATGATTTTAGATTTTTTTTGGGCAAATATGGCATTAACAAGTCCAGCTCCATGCGGAGCAACAATAGTTCTTGCTTTAGAAAATAATTTTATTTGAGTATGTAAGTCAAGATCCTCGCTGTAAATCACTTCAAAGCCTCTTTTACTCATGCTTGCCTCTATCCTGGACTCTTCAGGTAGCGTTCGACTACTCCTTTTTCGTGAAATATAAATGTCGATTTCTTTACTTTGTTCCTTTATTGTGGGTTTTGTAATATTTTCTTTATCTTTAGGGTGCAAGTATCCAATTTTTGTAGCATTGACAAGTGAAAGGTTTCTTACTTTTACCCATCGCGATGGAGATTTTATAAAGGGTAAGTTATAAAGTTCTAGAATTTCACAGCTTAGTGAGTGCGACGATGGTGTTTGCAAAATTGGATTCAAAGGTGTCGCTGAAGCAACTACCCTACCCAGCCAATGTGTAATTAGATGGAAGTAATTAATACTTGGTAAGCCTATGGATGCACTTTCAATATAGTCTATCTCTGAAGTTCGTGGGAGCATAATGGTATTGCCAATAGCTTCCTTAGGCCATTCACTTGAAAACTCCAGAAAACGAAATCCTGCCTCCTTGTTTCCTAAAAAAACAAATCCAGTCTTAGTGTCAATTGTTGCATCTTCAATGGTGATAAGAAAGCGTGGCTCAAAGGTTTGAGAGAATTGAATGTATTCGGAAGAGTTTTGATTGATTGAAAAGGTTAATGATTCTGAAATAATTTTATAATTCGTCAACTCTGCTTTCTTCAAATAATTAAGTTCTACAGAATTTTTTATATTCTTTGAAAATAAATTTACCAAAATTTTTGTGAATACTTTTTTTAATAACCCTCTTCTCGAGTGATTGCTAAGCTCCTTGAAAGCAGTTCTTCGTATCATCTCGCATTCACCTCATCCATAATTTTTTATTCTTCAACAGGCTCAGTTTCAATCTCAGCCAACCATTAAAATTAGTGCCGAAGATTTGAAGGCCCAGTTCGAAATCGAATTCTGCCTGATCTGGGCCATATCGCATAGCAGTATTGCAGTTAGCTGAACGTGTCCCTTTTCCGAAATCTCGTTTAGCCCACTTCGGTGCTTTCTTCCGTGTATGTGTTGCGTCATCTCTAAATCCTATGTTTTCAATGTAATTGATTGAAGTATGAATACAGTATTTCCTATTTCTCCAGGCAGTCGCTGTTAGACTGTAGTCCCACGTGTCAAGGGCACCGATTCCAGCCATCTTCATTAGAAGTCTCCACTTGACTCTTCCAAAAAACCCCCAAACACTTTGTAAGCCAAGTACTTCAGCTTTAGCTACTAAATCTTTATGATCCTTGAAGTCGAGTTCATATTTTATAATTCTGTCTGACCAACTTCCCCAACCCCAAACCAATGGATAAATGGACATTCGAAGATTTTCTTGATTCTGCCAAGTTATAGGAGAGTAACCCGAAACCATAAAAATTTCTTCGTTATGCTTGAATTGCTCAAGAGTATCTATCATGTAATCGAAAAAGGAAGGACTCGGTAAACAGTCGTCTTCGAGTACAATTCCAACTTCTACTTGATTGAAAAACCAACTAATGTTTCGAGCCATAGCGAGTCGGCAACCCAGGTTAAATTCATGTTTGAGTATTTGATTAGATGTAATATTTGGATAAAATTGGAATAGAATTTTCTCGCACTCACTGATTTTTTTCTCATCGATTAGGTTTTTAGGTCCATCTGTCGCAAAATAAATATTTTGGCAATTAGAGTACGAAACCACCCCTAAGACCTTCTCTAGTAAGTCTGGTCGATTAAAGGAAGTGATTAAAATAGGAATACACTCTTTGCTAAAGAGATTAAGTGTCGAAAACATTGACAACATGCTATCACTAGAGAAATAATTCTGAGGTGAAAATTGGTATCTTACACGATTTATATCTTCCGCTAGAGTCCAATGGCGTATCTGGAGAAGATAATCTGGTTAACTTAGAGATTACTTTACTTCGAGAATTAGGCCACGAAGTAATCGACATGCGCAGACACATTGAGGGTTTCAAGAGAAAAATATTTCAAGCGTCAGTTCACGCATCAGGTTTTGGAAATGCGCCAAATTTCTTGGATAAATCTATCGATTTGATTCACGCACATAATCTTAATCAGTTGTCAGGTTATAGCTGGCTAAAAGATTCGAAAGTGCCGGTAGTTCAAAGTCTACACAATCTGAGATCATTTTGTACTATTTCAATCGGGTGGCGCAATGGAGAAAATTGTTTTGAATGTTTAGAGTCACCAACAGCCGTAATTCAAAATCGCTGTGGTGGAATTTATGGAATTTCAGGAAGCTTTAGACACTTAGTCACGCAGAGAAGTAAACCACAACTTTCGCATCCTGCGAGATTCATTGCAAGTTCACAGATGATGAAAACGCTTTTTTCTAAGGTAATTGATAAGAAAAAAATTGATGTAATTCATAATCCAGGAGTTCGTAAAACACTAGTTGATTTGGATAATTTTGACGAACGGTGGCTTTTTGCTGGTCGCTTTACGGAGGAAAAAGGAATACTTGACATTGTGAGGAATTGGCCAGAACATGAGCAATTAGACATTGCTGGTGATGGTCCTTTGTTTCAACAAATAAGTCTTGAAATTAGAGGTAAATCAAATATTCGGTTAATAGGTACTTTCTCAAGTGAAAATAAAGGCATTTACAGTAAATATAGAGGGCTCATTTTTGCGAGCTCCTGGATGGAGGGCTCGCCCTTAGTTGTAGCCGATGCGATTTCTAATGGATTACCAGTTATTGCCTTTGGTACTTCGGCGGTTAAGGAACAAATGGAAAAGACTCATGGGGGGGTCTATTATGGAAAAAGAGTCACACCAGAGGGACTTGAGGCTGCCTTTTTTCAAATCCGAAGTGCCGGCATTAGTCTACGAAGGAAGTGCTACCAATCAGGGGTCGAAATCCTTTCTCCCGAAATATGGATTAAAATGATTGAAAAGTCTTTCTTGCAGGCTCTGAACTAAAGAAATTCACTTGCTACGGTGGGCTAGTCTCAAAAGTGACGCTAAGGTCCAAAGTGGAAAATAGATTACTCGACGCGTTTTTTTTTCTCCATGTAAGTCATCATAAATTTGTCTAAAGTCATTAACTAGAGACTGCTGATTACGGTTAGAACTTGCGCCACCAAGGACAAAATTTACAACTAATTCCTCAGTAATAGCTGGTTTATATTTGTTGCTAAATTGCAACAGTAACTTTTGGTCCGCTGCTACGTGATATTTTTCATCAAATCCACCAAATGCTCTTGCAACCTCTGTTTCCAAAAGGCAAGATGGGTGAGGCACATACTTCAAACCTAAAGTGTGGAGTAGGCGAAAATAAGGTTTAAAATGGTAGGGTGTGGTTGAATTGTCAAAAGGAGATACTTTATTTATGCCTCCATAACCCCATTTATGTTTTCCAAGAGCGTTAAATAATTTTGCTAATGAATGGCTTGAAGTAAAAGTGTCACTTGCATTTAAAAAAAGACAAAATCTTCCATGGGCACTTTTGAGGCCCACGTTCATCGCATTGTAAATCCCTTGAGGTCTCTGTATAATTAGGCGGGAATCTGACAAATCTATTTCTGAAAAATTTTTTGCCTCGGAAGAGACAACTACTATGTTCTCGAAACTTATACCTATTTGTGAGTGAATACTGTCAAGTGTTTTGGCTAAGGCTTTGTCAATATTAATTGAACACGTAATTACTGAAATTTCATATTTGGCCAGTGACATCTCCTCACATTAATTGCAGAATAAGCTCTACTTAAAGTATATTTTGGTCGCGGTTTTATTCGTCGGATTGTTCCATGAATTTGAAGTAAAGAAAAGCCCACAAGATAAGACTAGTCAGAAGGATTATACTTTCGTATTTATAAGAAACATTTGAAATCAGAATTGCAAGTAGCACAAAAACTAAGGTTAATAGCCATAAGATTAAGGCGCATCGCGTACTGGTGAAACCTCTTCTCAAGAGGCGATGGGAGAGATGGTCTGTTCCACCTTGGAATAATGACTTACCCCTTCTAAGTCGCGAGGAGAGAGCCACGGAAGTATCCAGTATAGGGAGCGCCACAATCATGACTGGAATTGCATAGCCCGCATAGGAATTGATTAAATTAGGTTCAAAGCGCACTAGAAGTGTAGCTAGAAGCATGCCGAGGAACAAGGCTCCTGCATCACCCATATATATTTTTGCAGGATTTCGATTCCAGAATAAGAATCCGAAGGCAGATCCTGCTAGTACTAGCGAGAGAGTTGCGACGTAGAACTGGCCAGAGATTAATGCAAGTGCAAAAAGTCCCAAGGATGAAATTGTAACCGATCCTGAAGCTCCACCATCAAGATTATCAAAAAAATTTACTGCGTTTGTAATTCCAACTATCCAAAAAACTGTGATAACAAAATCCTGAATATCATTACCTGTGGGCAATCCAATAGTATTTGTAGAAACAATAAAACCTGCAGTAAAGCAGCCTCCTAAGGTTTGTGCCACAAACCTTGGAAGAGGACTCAAATTCTTTATATCATCCCACAGGCCGATTAAGCCGAGTAATGTGGCTGGCAATAAAATAGAGAGTAAAATTTCAAAAGTGCTTCTTCCAATTTGAATTAAAAGAGAGCCGCAAAGAGTTACTGACCAGATAGTGGCCATAATTGCCAATCCCCCAAGATATGGCACTGAGCCAAAATGGGTTTTATGAGCCTGGTTCGGCTTATCAACGATTGAGAATTTTATTGCCAAATTTTTCATTAAAGGAGTTAAAAGTCCACAAAGCAGAAGTGATGTGATAAAGACTAAAAGATATTGAAAGCTGGTTAGTCTCATATTTCTTTCACAAACTCAAAATAATCACCTAAAATATCTGCAAGACCTCTTTCTGGCAACCATCCGGTCAAGTTTCTTAATTTCTCAGTATTTGGTAATCGCCTTTCAATATCCTCAAAACCGCTCTTGCGCAATTCTTCATAAGAAAGAAAGTGTATTGTAGACTTAGAGCCACATAGATTGATAATGTTGCGTGCAAGATCCAGAATTCTTACTTCCTCAAAACCACCCAGATTAAATGCTTCCCCGAACCCAGATTTTGAATTCCATAACGCCAAGGTGCCATTTACGGCATCCTTGACATGGCAGAAAACTCTCCTCTGTTCACCTTTCCCGTGGATTAGAATTGCATCTCCTGCGATGGCTGCCTTGAAAAATTTTGGTATGACCATTCCATACGCTGCGCTCTGGCGAGGTCCTACGGTATTAAAATATCTTATTATTTTAACCTTTAGACCACTCTTCTCAAAGAGAGCACGAGCTAAGGATTCATCAAGCGCTTTCGCCTCTGAGTAGGTCCACCTAGAGAGCAAAGGCGAGCCAATAATTCGTTCAGAGTCTTCGCTCAAAGGACCACTAGAATTCTTGCCATATATCTCACTTGTGCTGGCTAAAAGAATCGGAATTTGAGCAACAACTGCCGACTCTAATACATTCTCTGTCCCGTGGACATTTATCTTTAGAGAACCTATGGGATCATTTAGAATCTTTTCAACGCCAACGGCGGCGGCCATGTGGAAGCATCCATCAATACCGTCAAAAGATTGACGAATGAGGTCCTTATCTAGGATTGAACCTGAAATTATCTCCACATTTGAGAGATTGAGACATTCTGCTAGATTTTCCTTTAACCCTGTTGAGAAATCATCAAAAATTCTGATCTCATGTCCTTGATGTAATAACTCTTCAGCTAAATGAGAGCCAATAAAACCAGCTCCGCCAGTAATTAGATACTTCATATATATCTCTACGCTGATCCTGATTTTCTACGGAACATCTTTGGAGTCTTGCCAGTTGCCTCTCCTCCAGAAACTTTAGGGCCGCCTGACATATTATTATTTCTAACCCCGCTACCTTGTCTCTTCTTCTCAAGCGCCTCTAGATACTTCGCCTTTGGATCTAAAGCTTCACTCTTTGCTTGATCTGATTTATTCTCTTCAGACATGCTTATCCCCGATTCTCAAACTTTGTTAGTAGCGATTCAACCTCTGATCTTCGATATCTTCTATGGCCACCTAGAGTGCGGATAGCGGTTAACTTTCCAGTTTTAGCCCATCTAGTAACAGTCTTTGGATCAACCCTAAATAACTTAGCAACTTCGGCAGGGGTCAATAAGACTTCAGGCTCGCTAGAGCGATTCATACTCATCTCTACTTTTGTCCTATTCGCACCATTTGAGATAAGTATCCAATAGATATAGCCCTATTGCCAATAGCTACTACATCGCCTGCTCTAGGGCTGCGACCTTTCTCCACCGTTTAACTAAAGCCTCATATCCCTGGCCAGCTAAGACCCCATCGCCGTTTGAAAGCCCTTGAAGTGAGAGCGTGACATCTTCAATTGAGGTATCAGCTTCAAGTCCTGGAGAGCCACTATCTATTAGTGATTTCTCTAGATAGAGAGCTAGCCCGCCATAATCACATTCCAGAATTGCATCTGGATGAAAGACATTGAGCCAACTAAGAAGATCTGCAATCTCTTGTTCAACCGGGCCAGGACCAAAAGCGCCTTTGACTATCTCATGGCTTGCGATGCATCGCTTCTTAGCGTTTGAGATTTCGGTGCGAATAATTGTGAAAGGTCCATCATCATTACTTCCTCTTAAGCGCTCCTCTGGATTAAAAAGGGCAAACCAGCGAGGCGGGATCATCCAGGTCGCAGAGAGAATATGTGGGATTCGAAGCTCTAGTTCCTCTGAATCCTGAGCCAAAGCCTCGCTCAAACTCTCTGGCATAAAAAATGGCAGAACTGTGCTTGGTAGAGAACTCTTAAAATCCTCAATAGCTGCCCAACATCTTCTCGCAGTTGACCAAGGTGAAACATAACGCTTGCCATCATGATCAATGATGTGTGCGCCATCTGCTTTAAGAGATGGTGGCTCAGAGAGAATCGTTCTTCTAAGAGCTCGCAGCTGCTCATCACGACCGGTATAGCTCTCAATAGAAATGCTAGACCAGCGCAATTGATCAACAGGCGAGAAGCTTCCTATCGGCTCGTAGATTCTTAGAGATGCGACATAGGGTGTTGGTCTCATCTAAGACTTACTTACGTGGGATGTAATTACCTTCAGCATATGGATCGAAGTCGTCATCATCGCCTTTTTCTAGCTCGCCATGGAGTTCTTTAGAGAGGCGATCAATATCGATA
>Ga0214917_10000995_pt1 | contig 37084 bp, 34 predicted proteins | sample LL_1208_BB_MetaG_FD_177983 | JGI IMG/M metagenome (GOLD analysis project Ga0214917, IMG submission 177983) | Freshwater microbial communities from Lake Lanier, Atlanta, Georgia, United States - LL_1208_BB | ecosystem: Environmental > Aquatic > Freshwater > Lake | place: USA: Georgia | collected... | reverse complement strand
GAGGGGGTCGGTGCAAGCTCGAGGAGCATTGGGCCGAGTCTGCGAGGTCCCGCGACGAGACTTGTACCGCCCCCGAGCCGGCACCCAAGGACGAGCCGGGAAGGCGAGGGGGTCGGTGCAAGCTCGAGGAGCATTGGACCGAGTCTGCGTTCCACCCGGAGGCCGTCAGTTCTGGCTGAAGTCGAGCTTCTTGCCCGAGGAGACGCCGAGCGGGTTGCGGACGAATCGCCGGCGGCATTGCTCGCAGAGATCGAATCGCATCGAGCGGGCGTCGTCGAGATCGTCGCACTCGTCTTCTTCGATGCGGCCGAGCAGTTCCTCGACCTCCTCGAGGTGATCGGCATCTGCGGCGAGCACGTCGGCTTCGCCGCAGCACTCCTGATCATCGATCGCGGTGAACACCTCGATCTTCACGACATGCCGCACGTCGGCATGGGGATCGATCATGCGTTTGCAGAGATCGCACGAGTAGTGAAGCATCTTGTTCTCCGAGCGTATGAAGGGGCAGGCAGCAACCGCGGCCTCCGCCTTCCCAACCGCGAGTTCGATACGCGTGAGTGTGACTCGATTCACCGTCCAAGGCAAGCGTTGCGCCCGTCCACGAGACGGTTTTTTCGCGACACATGCCCCACCACGGCTCCACCACCGATGATGGGTTCTTGGACCGACGCCGGGCGGAGTTTGCGGCAAATGACGAGGCTGCATTAAACTGCGAAGGTTCGGACGAGCCGCATCGCCGATGTGGCCCGGATGGAGGTCCCATGTCCTCACTCGCACTGCCGTCGCAGGCGGCGCCGAGCACGCTGGGGCTCAGCGTGCTGGTGCTCAACCGCTCATTCGTCGCCGTTCACATCACGAACGTGCGCCGGGCGATCACGCTCCTGTTCCGCGAACTCGCGGAAGTCGTGCACATCGAAGAGGGGCAATACGCCGCCTATTCGCTCGATTCATGGCGGGAACTCTCGGCCATGCAGGCGGCCTTCCGCCGGCCGGACCAGGACTGGGTGCGGGCCGTGGGCTACGAACTGCAGGCCCCCCGCGTGATCCGTCTCGTCGGCTGCGACCGCAGCCCGCGGCAGGGGCTGCGGTTCAACCGCCGCAACGTCTTCGCCCGCGACGGCAACCTCTGCCAGTACTGCGGCCGTCACTTCCCGATGAGCGAACTCTCGCTCGATCACGTGGTTCCGCGCAGCAGGGGCGGCCTCGCGAGCTGGGAAAACATCGTCTGCGCCTGCGTGGCCTGCAACGTGCGCAAGGGAGGCCGCACGCCGCAGGAGGCGCGGATGCAACTCATCCGCCAGCCGGCAAAGCCGAAGCGGAGCCCACTCCTCACGATCAAGCTGGGCAACCCGAAATATGCGAGTTGGAAGAGCTTCGTCGAGAGTGCGTACTGGCTCGCCGACCTCACCTGACCCGTGCGATCCGGCTCACTCGCCGCCGCAGAGGGGGTCTTTCTTCTCGGTGATCACGGGGAGTTGCGGGGCCATCTCGGCGTTGAGGGCCGTGAAGTCCTTCCACTCGGCGGGCAGGTTGTCTTCGTGGAAGATCGCCTCGACCGGGCACTCGGGCACGCAGGCCTCGCAGTCGATGCACTCGTCGGGGTGGATGTAGACCATCTTGTCCCCTTCGTAGAAACACTCCACGGGGCACACGACCACGCAATCGGTGTACTTGCAGGCGAAGCAGGGTTCGGCGACGACGTGCGTCATGGGCGGCGAGGCTCCAGTGGCAGGGATTCGGGACGGATGATTGGGAGAAGGATCCGGAGGTGCAGACTCGGCAAGAGCGGCTGACCTTGACGGCCGGATCCGACGCTGCGCGGCATCCTAGGTGGCGTTCGGAAAGCTGTCAACGAATTCAATGTCGGCCGGACCGCCGTGATTTCCTGAATCGGCCTGTCGTCGCCCTTGGAGGCCGGCGGCCGCGGCTCCTATCATGGCGGGGAGGAAGGAGCGGTGAGCCGTGACCGAGCCGATGACGCCGCAGACCGCCCCCCCCGCCCCCCTGGCGACGCCCGACGACCAGCGGCTTGTGGCCGCCTGCCTGGCCGGCGATCCGGCCGGCTGGGAGGAATTCGTCGATCGATTCGGCGGACTGTTCATGCACGTCGCCGAGCGGACGGCGGTGCAGCGGCGGATGCCGCTCGCTCGGGCCGACCGGGACGACCTCGTCGCCGAGGTGCTGCTCGCCTGCGTCCGCAATGACGCCACCGTGCTGCGGGCCTTCGCCGGCCGTGCGAGCCTGCCCACCTACCTCACCGTGATCGCCCGTCGAGTCGTGGCCCGGTCCCTCGTCCGACGACTCGAGTCCGGCCGCCTCGTCTCCCCGTGGGCCGCCATCGACGTCGCGGCCACGCCGCGGAACGAACTCTCGCGGGCGGTCGATCGCGAGCAGGTCGAGTCGCTCCTCCAGCGACTCGACAGCGACGAGGCGAAGCTCGTGCGGCTGCACCACCTCGAGGGCCGCAGCTACGGCGAGATCAGCCGGCTCACCGGCATGCCCCTCGGCTCGATCGGCCCCGTCCTCTCGCGGGCCAAGGCGAAGATGCGGGCGTGAGCATCCGTGGGCATCATGGCGATGCGGCTGGCGGACCGAGCGTCACCGCCGGGTCGGCGAGATCGACGGGCTCGTAGCCAGGATAGGCCGGCATCTGCCAGAGCTGGGCCGGATCGGCCGTCGGCAGGTTCGCGGTGACCGACGCCAGTTCGAGCTTGAAGTCCACCTTGGCCGTCGGCCACGACACCTCGACCACGTGGGGCAACGCCGCACCCGACGCGGGATCGACCCGATGCCGTGTCGTCCGCACGCTGGCGAGCCGCTCGCCGGCGGGCGTGAAGAGATGCTGTTCGGCCACGAGGCCGGTCGTGGCGTCGAGAATCGTCGACTTGAGCAGTTCCCCTTCCGAATCACGGATCCGGCTGCGGATCTCGATCCGGCCATCGGGCATCGGGAACGGCCCCTCGTGGGAATCCTCCGGCCGAAAGTTGACGAGGCCCAGGAGCTCCGGCATCCAATCGGCACGGATCGGCAGGAGCTGTCGGGCCTTCGACCGGGCGTATTGGTCGTGCCTGCAGAAGGCGGTGATCGGCGGCGCGTGCTGCCGCAGCCACAGCCAGAAGAGGTCGTCGTTGCTGCCGATGTCGAGCTCGGGACCGGTGATCGCCGTCTGGGCCTGGAGGCGAAACCGCCGCGGCGGCTCGCAGGCCACGCGGGCGGAGAGCCGCGGCACGCCCGGCACCACGAGCACCGCCTGCGGCGCCGAAACGCTCCGCACCCGAGCCGTGTTGTCATGCACCGCCGCGATCACCTGATCGAGCGTCGGCTGCGGCGGCAGCGAGCGCGGCAGCGGCATCGTGCCGATCTGGTAGCCGCGGAGCACGCTGGGGCACGACGCACCGCTCGACGCGCAGCAGGCCACGACGACCGCGAAGGCGACGAGCCGCGACTGCGTGAGCGAGGCCGGACGCGAGCGGGACGGCATCAGGCGGCCTCCCCCGACCAGAGCAGCGCCGCCAGCCGCTCGCCGGTGCCCGGCGCGGCGGCCTCGGCCGCGGTCACGGTCCGCACGCGGTACTCGCGATCGCGACGGCGACAGAGCAGCACCAGGTCGGTGGTGGCCGCGGCCGTCGGCGCCGCATCGACGATCCGCAGCACCCGGCGCCGCACGAGCTGCAACGCGAGCAGGTAGCGGACGGCCGCGTCGTCGGGGTTCCGCTCGAGCTCGTCGAGCACGTCGAGCAGCACGTCCACCGGCGCGAGTTCGGGGCCGCCCGACTCGGCGGCCGGATAGGCCGACCGCCATGCGGCGAGCGTCTCGGCAGGTGGCCCGATCCACGCCTCGGCCGCGACGTCGATCCGCTCCAGGCCGGCCGCCGTGCGGACGAGCGCCGAGTGAAACACCTCGCCCGGCACGAAGGCCCGGCCGCAGATGCCGCAGGTTCCACGCGGGCGGTGAATGGTGAGATCCATGGCACGCGGGGATATAGGGTCGCCCCGCAGTCGCCACAATCGCACCACCGGCCGGGCGCCACGCACCGCGCTCGGCCACCGCAGGCGACGCAGCCTAGGCAAGCCCGGCAAGCAGCAACTCGGCCACGTCGGCCATGCCGGACGCGTCGCTCGTGCCCACGACCCGGTCGGCCGCCGCCTGCACCTCGGCCACGGCATTGCCCATCGCCACGCCCAGACCCGCGGCGCGGATCATCGGCAGATCGTTCACGTCGTCGCCCACGGCGCAGATCTCGGCTGCCCCGAGCCCCCACTCCCGGGCCACGGCCATGATGCCCGACCACTTCGTCACGCCCGCCGGCGCGATCTCGCACAGCCAGTCGCGATACCGCGGGCTGCGGATCACGTGCACCGACAGCTGACCGGGGAAGGTCGCGGCGAGAGTCGCCTCCAACGCGTGCATGTCGTCCTGCGGCCCCATCGCGAACCCCGCGAACACGCCCGACGGCACCGCCGCGTGCAGGTCGGGCTGCACCCGGGCGAGCCCGGCATTGCGGGCGAGATACTCCTCGAGACCGCGGGCCGGCTCACCGGCTGGCAGCAGATCGCACTGGCGGCAGTGAAAGTCGAAGCCCTCCGCGTAGCTGTCGGTGTAGAGCACGGGCTCGTGACCGGCCGCGACGATCATACCGACCACCCGGTCGAGTACTTCCGGCCCGAACGCGGCCCGATACAACGTGGCATGCGTCGGCGGCGCCTTCACGAGCGCACCCGACGCGGTGACGAGCGGCGTGTCGATGCCGAGCGTCGCCGCGACAGGCAGCGCATCGCGGTAGCGACGGCCCGTCGCGAGCATCACGCGGACGCCGGCCTCCCGCACCCGTTGCACGGCCAGCCGCGTGGTCTCGGGGACCTCGTGTCGGGCATCGGTGACCGTGCCGTCGACGTCGAGGACGAGCAGGCGAATCCGCGGCGACGAGCCCCGCACCGAGGAAGCATTCATGCCGGCTATGATAGCGGCGGAGGTCCATGCAGATGAACGACACCCCAGCCACGGACGCCCTGACCTTCACGCCGGTCGCGAAGACCGGATCGATCCCTGCGGGCGAGGGCCGCACGTTCGAGGTCAACGGCCGGCTCGTGGCCGTGTTCTTCGACGGTGGCGGCTACCACGCCATGGACGACCTCTGCCCTCACATGGGCGCCTCGCTCGGCTCCGGGCCGTTCGTCGACGGCGTCGTCACCTGCCCCTGGCACGCCTGGCGGTTCCGGGCCTGCGACGGCACGTGGTGCGACAACGAGAAGCTGAAGGTGGACGTGTTTCCCGTGCGGATCGAGGGGGGCTCGATCTGCGTGCAGGTGCCTCCGCCCAAGCCGGTCGAGCTGCCCGCTACCCGATCCTGACCGATTCGCCGGGCACGAGCCCCTTCGCATCGGCCTGCGTCACCTCCCGCACCCGCGCGGCCCACGCCGCGCCGTCCTGCGCGATCGGCGGCCAGGTGCCGTAGTGGTTCGGCAGCGCGAGCGTGGGCTTCAGGAGCCGCACCGCCTCGACCGCATCGTCGGGCCCCATCGTGAAGCAATCGCCGATCGGCAGCACCGCCACGTCGAGCCCGCGGCCCGCGCGCGGCCGGCCGATCCGCTCCATGTCGGAGAAGAGCGCCGTGTCGCCGGCGAAGTAGATCCGCACGCCGCCGACATCGAGCAGCCAGCCCGCGGGATTGCCGCCATACGTGCCGTCGGGCAGGCTCGACGAGTGCCAGGCGAGTTCCATCTTCGCCGTCCCACCCGGCACCGCTGCCGCCCCACCGAGGTTCATCGGCTGCGTGTTGGCCACGCCGTGCTTCCCGAGCCACTGCGCGATCTCGAACGTGCAGAGCACCTTCGCCCCGGTCCGCTTCGCGAGCGACACGAGATCGGCCACGTGATCGAAGTGGCCATGCGTGACGAGGATCGCGTCGCACGTCACGTCGGCCGCCTTCATGCTCGCCGTCGGGCACTCGTCGAAGAACGGGTCGACGACCAGCCGGCCGGCACCCGTATCGACGAGCCAGGTGGCATGACCGGTCCAAGTCAGCGTGACGGGCATGAAAAAAGCCTCCGCAGGGTGTCGTTGACCCGCAACTATATCCGCGCTGGTCATATGTCGAACAACCGCAGAGGAACCTCGACTCCCGATCACGAGGAGGCCGGTCGGGGGCGCCGCGCAGCCGTCCGGTGAATTTTGACTGCCAGAGTTGGCGCACCACATCAGTTGAGCGTGCGACGTCAAAATCCGCCGGCGGCGAGCACGCCACCGCCGGCCGAACCAATTCGGGCGAGTGCATGGCTCGTGCGTGGGTCGGGGCTGCCCACACCCCAAGATCCGGACGTTTGCTACGGCCCTCCGGGCCTTCGCTCACTCGATTCCGACTGCGCTTCGCCATCCATGGCTGCGCTTGTCGTCATACGCCGGCTCTCGGGGTGTGGGCAGCCCCTCCTGGCCTGGCTGAGAGAGGGCAGCCAAGTCGTTCAGGAGGGCCGCAGGCGGGCCATCATGAACTTCTTGTAGGCCTCGACGCCCGGCTGGCCGTAGGGGTTCGTGCCCACGAGGCGACCCTCGACGACGGTGGCGAGCATCAGCATCTGGAGCAGCTGGCCGACCACGTGTTCGTCGATCCGCGGCAGCAAGATGTCGGCCGTCGGCCGCTTCGCCTGGGCGTAGGCTTCGTTGGTCCCCCCGATGGCGGCGCCGAGCATGGCGGGCCAGGTGGCGCCCACGAGGGCGTCGAGCTTGTCTTGGTCGTGGCCGTAGGGGCCGAGCTTCGGCAGTGCGAGGCGGTCGCGGCGCGGCTCGCCCACGATCAGGTTCGTGATCAGCTTGTCGCGGCGACCGTCCTGATGCTGCTGGCCCCGCGAGTGGAGGTCGCGGGTTGTGACGGCGGTGAGCGGCGTGGCTCCCTTCTCATCCTTGCCGAGGCTCTCGGAGAGCAGCTGGTCGTACCAGAAGCCGAGTGACTCGAGGCGATTGCTCCAGGCGGAGAGCACGCGGATCGTCGCGCCCATCTTGGCTTCGGCGAGGTGGCAGACGCCGACGTATTGCAGCACGGGGTTCTCGGCGACCGGCGCCTCGCGGAACCGGCGGTTCATCGCCGCCGCCCCTTCGAGCAGCCGCACCACGTCGATGCCCACGATCGACGCGGGCAAGAGGCCCACGGCCGTGAACACGGAGAACCGGCCGCCGACGCCGTCGGGAATGTCGAATACGTCGGGGCAGCCGATGGCCTTCGCGAGATCGGCGAGCCGGCCCGACTTCCCGGTGATCGGCACGACCCGCTGGGCGAGTCGGGCCGTGTCGCCGCCGACGCTCGCGGACAGGGCTTGGAGGAAGAGTCGCGTCGCGACGGCCGTTTCGAGCGTGCCGCCGCTCTTGCTCACGACGAGCACGGCCCAGCGGTCGAGCAGGTCGTCGCTCCGCGGTGCGCCGGCGGGGGCGACGAGGTCCAAGAGCCCCTGTGCGGAGTCGTTGTCCATGTTGAAGCCCTCGAACGAGAGCCGCGGCCGGCCGCCGCGTTCGCCGCGGGGCAGTTCGTTGTGAAATGGATGGCAGCAGGCCTCGAACAGGGCCCGCGTGCCCATGTAGGAGCCGCCGATGCCGAGCACGATCACACGATCGACCGCGTCGCGGATCCGCCGTGCCGTCTGCAGGATCGCGAACAGCTCGCTCGTGGTGCGGCCGGTCTGGTAGTCGGCCAGCAGCCGATCAGGCAGGTCGATGAAGGCGGGGTCGAGCACCTCGCCCGGCCGCGTGCCACCGCTCCGCCAACGGTCCACGTCGGCGAGCGAGTCGGCGCGGGCCGCGTCGAGCCGGCCTGCGAGGGCGGCGAGATCGGCCGCGGAAATAACCCCGGTCGCCAACACGGCCGACGGGTCGTAGTGGATGGGGTCGGTGGCGGGCTGCGGACGGACGACGCTCATCGTGGCGGGCTCCGATGGACGGAAGGGGGCTCGATTCGTGCCGGAGAATAGCCCGTAGACGGCCGCTGCCACAATCGGCAACTGGTCCTACTGCGACCAGGGACTCACGAGCGGAATAACCGCGCGGCCGAGCCGCCGGTAGCTGGTGAAGTGCTTGTCGAGCGTGAGCACCCGACATTCGCGGTGCAGTTCCGAGAGCCTCACGACGCAGGCGTCGGCCAGCGACATCGGCGCGTCGGCGTACTTCGACAGCAAGGCCGAGATCGCGGCGGACTCCCGCTCGAGTCCGAGGCCGATCCGGAGGTGCCCTGCCGCGACCGCAGCCAGGAGCCGGGCCGGGTCGCCCCCCTCCCGCGCATACAGAAAACAGGCTTCCGTCAGCACCGGCTCGCAGGTCACGAGCGGCGGCGCGACGGCCCTGAACGTGTCGGCGGCCCACCGGTGCCAGCGGTCGCCCCGGCAGAGCCAGGCCACGAGCGGGCCCGTGTCGAGAATGACGACGTCGCTCACCGCCCAAGCCCGTCGAGATGCCGCGGATTCGTGGACAGGTCACGCGGTCCGTCGATCGTGCCGGCAAGATCGGCGAGCACATCAGCCGCGGTGGGCTCACCTGCCGCCTGCCGCCTGCGCTCCAAGGCCTCGCGGACGATGTCCGAACGGGATCGGTGCCGAGCCGCCGATTCCAGGTCGAGCCAGCGGGCCAACGCCTCCGGCAGTTTGACGCTGATCGTCTTCATTCACGGAATCGTAATACCATTCTGCCAACCGAGCAATACGAGGCGGCGCCGGGCCTCATCCACGGCACGCGAGTCTTCGGCTATTCTTCAGGCCCGCCACCCCCGCCGGCCGTTGCCGCAGGGCAGGCACCACCCCGAAGGAGCTGCCGCACCGTGACCGAGCACGACCTGATCCGCGAACTGGCCGAGAAGAATGGAAGCAAGATCGTGATGCTTGTGGCCGATGGCCTCGGCGGCCTGCCGATGGAGGCCGGCGGCAAGACGGAGCTCGAGACGGCGAAGACCCCGAACCTCGATCGGCTCGCCGCCCGCGGCACCTCCGGATCGAGCCTCCCCGTGCTCCCCGGCATCACGCCCGGCTCGGGGCCCGGCCACCTGGGCCTCTTCGGCTACGACCCGCTCGAGTTCAAGATCGGCCGCGGCGCGCTCGAGGCCACCGGCATCGGGTTCGAACTCGGCCCGGACGACGTGGCCGCCCGCGGCAACTTCTGCACGCTCGACGCGGCGGGGCTGATCAGCGACCGCCGGGCCGGCCGGATCCCTTCGGAGGAGAGCTTCGCGGTCGTGGAGAAGCTGCAGGCCGTGAAAATCGACGGCGTGGAGACGTTCGTGAAGCCGGTGAAGGAGCACCGGTTCGTGGTCGTGTTCCGCGGACACGGGCTCGACGGCCGCGTGGCCGACACCGACCCCCAGGCCACGGGCGTGGCCCCGCTCGATCCGCAGCCGGCCCACGCTGCCGCGGCGCGGACGGCCGAGGTCGCGAAAGAGTTCGTGCGGCAGGCGCGGGCCATCTTGAAGGACGAGCGGAAGGCCAACGGCATGGTGCTTCGCGGGTTCGCGGCCAAGCCCGCCCTGCCCTCCTACCAGGAGCTCTACGGGCTCGAGGCCGCGGCGATCGCCGTCTATCCGATGTACAAGGGCCTCGCGCGGCTCGTCGGCATGACGCTCGTGGGCAAGGCCCAGACGCTCAACGAGCAGATCGACGAACTGGCGAAGGTCTGGAACGACTACGACTTCTTCTTCCTCCACTTCAAGTACACCGACTCGACGGGCGAGGACGGCGCCTTCGAGCAGAAGGTGAAGCGGATCGAGGAACTCGACGCCGCGATCCCGCGGATCGAGGCGCTCAAACCCGATGTCCTGATCGTGACGGGCGACCACTCGACGCCGAGCAAGCTCAAGAGCCACTCGTGGCACCCCGTGCCGACGCTGCTCGCCGCCGACACGTGCCGCCCGGACGGCCTGACGGCGTTCTCGGAGCGCGACTGCCTCCGCGGCGGCTTCGGGATCTTCCCGGCCAAGCACCTCATGCTTCTCGCCATGGCCCACGCCGGCCGCTTCGGCAAGTACGGGGCATGACCGGCGGCGGCGCGGATTTTGAAGTACAGTCGAAAGAGTTCCGCGCGGTTCCGAGCCACCTATGCCCCGCCCTTCCGACGACGATCTCTTCACCAGCTCGACGATGACGTTCGGCGAGCACCTGGAAGAACTGCGGACCTGCCTCATCCGGGCAGCCGCGGGCCTGGCCATCACGGTCTTGCTCGGCTTCTTCGTCGCCCGGCCGGTGGTGCACCTGATCGAGCAGCCGCTCCGCAAGGCGCTCGGCGATTACTACACCGCGCGGGCAATCGAGCAGTTCGACGCCTGGCAGCCGCGGCGGGCCGGGGGGGCCACGCTCCCCTACTCCCGCCGCGAGGTGATCGACGCGGTCGAGCAGCACGGGCTGTCGTTCGAGCTCCGCGAGCTGCACGCCGACCGGCTGGCCCGTGTGCTCGGCAGCGGCACGGCTACTGCATCCGCGTCCGATGAGGACGCGAAAACTCGGTTCGACACGGAGTCGCTCGTGCCGGTGCTCCTCTGGCAGCCGCTCTCCCGGGATTCGCGGGTGAGCATCACCACGCTCTCGGCACAGGAGGCCTTCGGCATCTACGTGAAGGCCGCGCTGATGGTGGGCGTGGTGCTGGCGAGCCCGTGGATCTTCTACCAGCTCTGGACGTTCGTGGCCGCGGGGCTCTATCCGCACGAGAAGAAGTGGGTGTGGACGTTTCTGCCGGTGAGCATCGGCCTGTTTCTTGCCGGCGTGCTCCTGGCCTTCTTCTTCGTGTTCGACTTCGTGCTCGACTACCTGCTGCAGTTCAATTCGTGGCTGGGGCTCGATCCCGACCCCCGCATCAGCGAGTGGCTCGGGTTCGTGCTCATCCTGCCGATCGGCTTCGGCCTCGGCTTCCAGCTACCGCTCGTCATGCTCTTCCTGGAGCGGATCGGTGTCTTCGACGTGGCCACCTACACGTCGCAGTGGCGGATCGCCGTGCTCGTGATCGTGATCGTGTCGGCGGTGCTCACGCCGGCAGACCCCTACAGCATGCTGTTCCTGGCGGTGCCCCTCTGCCTGCTCTACTTCGGCGGCGTCGGCCTGTGCCGCTGGTGTGGCGGCGGCGGCGAGGCGGAACACCGGCCACGGCTCGCGGCTCAGGCCACGAAGGCGAGCCAGTAGAAGATCGTGCCGGTGACGGCCGTGACCACGAGGTCGAGAGCCGCGAGCCGGGCCATCCGACGGTGCCGGGGGCCGTGGCTACCCGGGGCCGGAGGCACCGGAAACCGTGCCACCGCCTCCCATACCACCCAGGTCCAGAGTACGAGCGTGGAGATGGCGAACACGAGGTGGATGGCCAGCGCCACGAGCACGCCCCGCGGCCACCAGGCATTCAACGAGTCGCCCCACGGCGGCCCGCCGGCGGCCCGCAGCTTCCAGTCGCTCACGAGCCGGACGTCGATCTCGAACACGACGATCGCGGCGAGCAGCGCGGCCACGATGAACAGCTGCAGCCGCTTGTGGAGGGCATGGTGGCCCCGCCGCACCGCCGCGATGCTCCAGGCCAGGACGGGCAGGAGGGCGATCAGGCCGACGAGCACGACGTCCATTCCGATCGAGGCCCGCGTGCCGAGAAACCCGTCGATTCCCGCGGGAGCAGCGGCGGCCTGCGTAATTTCCTGATTCAAAACGTCGTTCCTGCCAAAGGTGGGGCGAGGTCGTGGCGGCCCTGGCGAAGCCCCGAAGTGTAACCCACTCCGGTGGCGATAGACTCTCACGACCACCGGCCGAGTGGCGAAACTGGCAGACGCACGGGACTTAAAATCCTGTGGAGAGCGATCTCCGTGCGGGTTCGAGCCCCGCCTCGGCCAGCTTGCCCAGTCTCCCCTGCCGCGGCGGAGGCCCGGCCTTGCCTGCCGCGGCGGAGGCCCGGCCTTGCCTGCCGCGGCGGAGGCCCGGCCTTGCCTGCCGCGGCGGAGGCCCGGCCTTGATTTACGCGCCGGACGGCGGGTATCCGTCCGGGCATGACGACCTCATCCCGCCCCCTTCCATCACCGCCGGTCTGGCTGCCATGGCTGGCGGCACCCCTCTTCATGCTGCTGCCGATCGGGGGCTGCGGCCTGGCCACCAACATCCATCGCCCCGCGGCCGCGGCGGCCGTGCGGCCGCAGCCGCCCCCGTCGAGCCCGGATCTCGTGCCACTCGTGCCGATCGCGCGGGTCGTGCCGGCAGATGGAGCTCACCGGCAGGTGGCGTGGAGCCGAACCACGAACTAGGTTTGCCGCAGGGACCGGTTCCCGGCCCCGCGGAGATCCCGCATGTCATTTCGGCTTCGGTTCGTGACCCTGACGCTGGGCGTCGTCGCACTCGCCGTCTGCGCGACGCTGGCCGCGCAGCTCGTCGTGCACGGGACGGATCTCAATTCGCTCTCTCCCGCCGAGCTGCGCCGGCTGCTCGGCATCGCCCTCGCCGCGCTGGCCGCCGCCGCCATCCCCGCCGCCTTCGCCGCCGACCGGCTCGCGCGATCGTTCGCGGCGGAAGCCGACGCGTCGGCCGAAGCGATCGGAACGCAGGCCGCAGATGAGATCACCGCCTGCACGGGCCGCGTCCACGCGATCGTTTCTCGCCTCGAACAGGTCGATGCCACGGCGCAGGCCGCTGGCCGTGAGCAGCAGCGTTCGATCCGCGATCTCGGCACCACCAGCCAGCAGCTGTGCGGGAGGATCACCGATCTCGCGGCCACAGGCGACCGGCTGGTGGCGGCGACGGAGGGTGTACAGACCGTTGCCCGCGAGGCCGCCGCGGTGGCCGACCGGGGGCGGGGCGGCCTGGAGGGCATGGCCCGGTCGATGGAGCACCTCGACGAGGCGATGAACGCGTTCACCCGCAAGCTGGCCACGATCAGCCAGCGGGCCGCGGGCATCACGGCGGTGGTGACGACGATCGCGAAGGTCGCCGAACAGACGAACCTGCTCTCCGTGAACGCCACGATCGAGGCGGAGAAGGCCGGCGAATCGGGCCGCGGCTTCCGGATCGTGGCCCAGGAGATCCGGCGGCTCGCCGATCAGACCGCGATGGCCACCAAGGACATCGAACGGATGGTCCGCGACATGCAAGCCGCCGTCGCGGGCGGCACGATGGAAATGGACAGATTCCGCAGCGACGTGAGTGGTCGGATCGGCGAGGTGGCGGCCGTCAGCGAGCAGCTCGGCCGGATCATCGAGCCGGTGCATGCGGTCACGCGGTCACTCGACGAACTGCACGACGGCATGACCGCCCACGCAGCCGCCTCACGGCGGATCCGGGAGGCGGTCGACGGGCTGTTGGCCGAGGCCGCCGAGGTGACGACGGCGGTGGCCGCCGGCGGCCGTCCACTGGACGACCTGCGGCGGCTCGTCGATGAACTCACCGCAGAGCCGACTCGCCTCCCGACCGCGTGATCCGCGATCGCCCGGCGAGGAATCGCCGCAGGCCCGACACCACCCGATGGGGCGGCTGCGTGCCGGATTCCGCGTAGAGCGGCGTCCGGCCGTCGTCGGTGACGATGATCTCCACGCTGTCCCGCGGCAGTTCGGCTCCGCCCAGGAGTGCGTCGATCCGCTCGACGGCCTCGGGTTCATCGCTGGGAGGCACGGCGGCGACCACGAAGTTCTCGCGGGCCAGCGACTCGAATTCGGGATCCCTGATGAGGCTGGCGACGGCCGTCTTGGCGGCGGAATCGCCGGACCTCGAGACCATGACCAGGATCGGCCGCTTGACGTCCTTCGCCTCCGCGACGGCGTCGTCGAGCGACGACAGCACCTTGTCTGTCCGATCGGCCTCGACCTGCCGGACGGCCGGCTGGGGCACGTGGCCGTCCATCGCGGCCACCCAGGTGGCCGCCGCCTGGCCCTTGTAGCCGCTTTGGGACGTGATCGTGCTGCCATCGGGGGCGAGCAGGAGCACGCTGGGGAACGTACGAACCCCGTATTTGATGCACACCTGTGACCGCTGCTGCCGCTCGAGCTGGGAAATGCCCTGCTGGGGAAGGTCGATCACCAGGAGCACCACCCGGTCGCGGGCCCAATCCTGGAACGTGGCCGTGTGGAAGACGTTTTCCTCCAGGTGGCGGCAGTGGACGCACCAGTCGCTGCCGGTGAAGACGGTGAGGACCGGCCGGCCGGAATCGGTCGCTGCGGCCAGGGCCGTTTCGTAGCTGGAATGCCAGGTTTCCCCGGCATCGACCCTCATTCCGCCGGCGAGCAGGGCCGCCGCGGTCCAGAGGCAGACCTGTACTGCCCGGCGGGCTCCAGTCGCCGGCCGGCCGGCCGCGAAACTCATCGTCCGTGACAAAATCATGCTCTACCTCCCTGCACCCGTAGGTTCTCTCATCGGGTGGGACCAACCCACTCCACGAGAGATCGAGGGCCGACAACGGCTCAAGCAGGCTATCGGGATCGTGCCGGGCTGTAAAACAACTCTGATTGCGCAGCTTTTGCAGCTTGCGCAAACCTCCCCGAGTGGTGTCTGCGGCTGCACTTACGTCGCCCAGCCCCCCCGTTGATTTGCAAAAAATCGGGCCTGAAACGCCGCGAGGCCCACCCGAGCGAACTCGGGCGGGCCTCGCCTGTGATCTCCACGCTCGGCGGGCCGGCAGCCCGCCGCTGCCAGCCCGGGCACACCTTGGCTGTGACCGCGGCTGGCCAAGGCTGCCGGGGCCATGGATGGCCCGGCAGCCGTGAAACTAGAACTGCCAGATGATGTCGCAGCCGCCGTAGAGCTGGCCGTACTGGTCTCCCGAGCCGCCGGCAATCTTCCCGAACGGCAGATTGCCGTCCTCCTTGTCGGGCGAGTACCAGTCGTACCGCAGCTCCGGGCGGACGATGATGTTGTTGTTGGGCTTCCAGTTCAGGCCATATGACATTTCCCAGAAGTTCCCCTGAAATCCGGCGGCGTACGGGCCACCATAGGCAAAGTTCCTCAGCGGGGCGACGACTCGGTAGCCGTTGTTGTCGCGGAACCACTCGAACCGCAGCCCGCCGACCAGCGTGTCGCTGAACGTGTAGAACAGGTACTGGTTGATGCCGTACCACTGGGCCGTTCCCGGCTGGCTGGTGTTCAGGGTGTCGGGCGTGCCCGCGTTGAACTGCCATCCATTGTCGTTCTGGAACACGTACGTGACCTTGTCGTTCAGCTCGTTCACGTAGACCGTACTGAGAATCGACCTATTGCCCACGGCGACCGGGGCATTCGGCGGGCCATTCGGAAACCAGCCCGGCTCGTTGCCGCTGGAGCAGGTCATCGTCAGGCTCTGGGACTGGTCGGAGTTCTTGAAGCTCACCCCGCCAAGGAAGGCCGCGTTGCTGTTCGCCCCCGGATAGCCCGGGTTGGCGATCGCCCCCACGCTGTTGATGGGATCGCTGTAGTTGTCCCACCCGTTCGTGATGCCGGCATACACCGTCAACTGGTCGTTGACCGTCCAGGTGTCGAGGATGCCGGTGTGGGTAAAGGGCTCGCCATACTGCATCGTGTAGGCATGCGTGTAGAAGAAGTTGCCGATGGCCGGCACCACTTCATACCCGATGATCGTGTAAAAGTGCCCGAACTTCACGGCATGGTTTCCATACCCGAGCTCACCATACAACTGCGGCATCGCCAGGCCGTAGTACTTGTTCGACGCCCAGTCCGGCGTATACGGCGGCGTCTGGTTGTACAGCGTCGCGTCGAGGCCCCGGGCCGTCGTGTAGATGAAGTCGGTGCCGTAGAGGAGATCGACACGACCGCCCCAATCCAAGCCGCCGTCCTCGGTGTCGAGCGTCTTCTCGTTCACGAGATAGAGCTGGTTCATCTGCCCCATCCAGTTGCGATCGTTGAACGTGATCGGACCGTTGAACGTGCTGCCCCAGTTGTTGGCGCCGATGCCCATATCCACCCAGCCGTAGGTGTTGATCCCGCGGCTCTTCAGGAACTCGGTCTCGAGGTACCGGGTCGGCCCCTCTTCCTCGGCGCTGGCGGCCTCCTGGGCGGCCTCCTGCGGCGGCAGGGCGCGGAGCTGGTAGGCATCCTCCTGCGGTACGTTCGGGACGACTGGCACCTGGGCCTCGGCGGAGGTGACGGTGAGGGCCACGAGGCCGCCCGCCACCCAGAGAGGCAGCTTGAATTTGATGAATCGCATGGTCACGGAAACTCCCAGTTGAAGGCGTTGGAAGATGAACCGCGCCCATCGCGGCCCACCGCTGCGTTCGGCACCCACGGGGCACCGTGCGCACGGTCCGCCAACCGTGACGCAAGAAACCCCCCGCCCGGAAGCTCCTATCGGTGCCGCCGGGCCGCAGGCAAAAACTCCGGCTCTTGAGCCCGCAAGGTTTCCGCGACCCGCAGGCAAACAGCGCAAACCCTGCGGGTGGCGAAACGCCTTCCACCCTGGGCCGCATGCGGCCCACGCGGGGCGATCACCCGGCCGGCGCCAGCATGCCGTCGAGGAGGGCCGAGACGAACTGCTCGGGCACGAAGGCATCGAGGTCGTCGGCCGACTCCCCCACCCCCACGAACTTCACCGGCAGCCCGAACTGCTCGGCCACCGGCACGATCACGCCGCCCCGGGCAGAGCCGTCGAGCTTGGCCAGCACGATGCCCGTGCAGCCGGCCGCCTCTTTGAAGCCCTTGGCCTGCGAGAGTGCATTTTGGCCGGCCGTGGCGTCGAGCACGAGCAGCGTCTCGTGCGGCGCGTCGGGAATCTGCTTGGCGATCACGCGCCTGATCTTGCCCAGCTCCTGCATGAGGTTCGACTGGGTCTGGAGCCGGCCGGCCGTATCGACGATGCACACGTCGAAGCCCCCCTCGACGGCCCGGGCCGCCGCCCGATGGGCGACGCTCGCCGGGTCGCAGCCCGTCTCGCCCCGCACGATCTCGGCCCCCACTCGGCCGGCCCACATGGTGAGCTGCTCGACCGCCGCTGCGCGGAACGTGTCCCCCGCGCCGAGCACCACCCGCTTTCCCTCACGGGTGAAGAGCCGGGCGAGCTTGGCGATCGACGTCGTCTTGCCCGAGCCGTTCACGCCCGTGACCAGGATCACGGTGGGGCCGGTCGCCGCCGTGGCGATGCCGGCCTCCGCGCCGGCCAGCCGGGCGAGCAGCTGCCGGCGGATCGAGTCGATCACCGCCTCGGGATCGACGACGCGGGCCCGCAGCCGGTCGCGGACGTCGATGACGATCGCCTCGGCAGCCACCGGTCCCATGTCGGTGCGGACCAGCGCCCCCCGCAGTTCCTCGAGAAACTCGTCGTCAACCAGCCGGCCCTCCCGCTTGAACAGGTCGCGGACGTCGGTCGAGAGCACCTTCGCCGTCTTCGCCAGCCCGGCCTTGAGCCGGTCGAGAAAGCTCCGCGGCGCCGCGGCGGCGGCCGGCGACGCCTCTGCGGTCGCCGGCGGATCCGGTTCGGCGGCGGACTCACCGGCCGGCGTGCGGCCGAAACGAAACAGGGCCATGGACGGGTGCTCCGGAGATCGAGTGTTTCACGCGGCCGGGGGCTGCGGTTCAACCGCGCGGCCCTCGAGCAGGCTGCCGAGGATGCCGGCCACGAACCGCGGCGAGGACTCGGTGCCATACCGGCGGGACAGTTCGATCGCCTCGTCGACGACCACCGGCCCGGGCGTATCGGTGTGGCGCAGCTCGTGCACCGCGATCCGCAGCACCGTGCGGTCGGTCGCCGCCATGCGCGACACGGGCCAGCGGGCGGAGCGGGCGTCCAGCTCGGCGTCGAGCTCGGCCCGGTGGCGGGCAACACCATGCACGATTCCCGCGGCAAAGGCGGCGAGCGTGCCCGAATGAAGTCGGCCGCGGAGAAAGGTCTCGAGCGCCCGACCGTCCTCCGCCGTGTCGAAGCCGGGGTTGAACTCCATCCGATGGAGCGCCTGGAGGGCGACTTCGCGGGCTCGGCTGCGGCCTGGCATGCGGCGGGTGTCTCAGCGGGCGGGGACGGAGGAACGGGGCAGCGTTCGGCACAGGGCGACCATGTCGAGCGCGGCCCCGGCGCACTCGACCCCCTTGTTGCCGGCGAACCCGTCGGCGGCCGTGCCGCCGGCCCGGGCGAGGGCCTGGGCGAGCGTCTCGCAGGTGAGCACGCCGAAGAGCACGGGCAGGCCGCGGACACGGGCGGTCTCCTCGATGCCCCGGGCCACTGCCTGGGCGATGTGGCGATCGTGCTCGGTCTCGCCGCGGATGATCGCCCCGAAGCAGAGCACGGCCGCATAGCAGCCCGTGGCCGCGAGCCGATCGGCGGCGAGCGGCAGCTCGAACGACCCCGGCACCCAGGCGACGTCGATCGATTCGTCCGTCAGTCCAGCCGTCTGGAGCCGCCAGATGGCGGCGTCGAGCAGCCGCTTCGTCACCTGGTCGTTCCAGCGGGAGACGACGATCCCCACCCGCGTGCCCGCGGGCAACGCCGTCCCGACGTCCCCGAGCAGTCGATACGCCGCGGCTCCGCTCATGCTCCGCGCGTCGGTCATGCCTGGCTCACCCGTCCGCATCAGGATTTCAGGGCCGCCAGGAAATCGGCGTTCGCCTTCGTCTTGCCCAGCCGATTGATGAGCAACTCCATCGCGTCGGTGGGGTTCATCTCGCCGAGCACGCGGCGCAGCACGCAGATCCGACGATACTCATCGGGCTCCAGGAGCATCTCCTCGCGGCGGGTGCCGGAGCGGTTGATGTCGATGGCCGGATAGATCCGCTTGTCCACCAGCCGCCGGTCGAGCACGATCTCGAGATTGCCGGTGCCCTTGAACTCCTCGAAGATCACGTCGTCCATGCGGCTGCCGGTGTCGATCAGGGCGGTGGCGATGATCGTCAGCGAGCCCCCCTGCTCCACCTTGCGGGCGCTGCCGAAGAACCGCTTCGGCCGCTGCAACGCGTTGGAATCGACGCCACCGGAGAGAATCTTGCCGGAGTTGGGCACTTCCGAGTTCCAGGCCCGGGCCAGCCGCGTGATCGAATCGAGAAAGATCACCACGTCGCGGCCGTATTCCACGAGCCGCTTCGCCTTCTCGATCACCATGTCGGCCACCTGCACGTGGCGGCTGGCGTTCTCGTCGAACGTGGAACTGATCACCTCGCACGACGGCCCCTTCACCTGCCGCTCCATGTCGGTGACCTCCTCCGGCCGCTCGTCGATGAGCAACATGAAGACGTAGGCCTCGGGGTAGTTCGTGAGCACCGCCTTGGCCATCTTCTGGAGGAGGATCGTCTTGCCGGCCCGCGGCGGGCTCACGATCAGGCCGCGTTGGCCGAAGCCGATCGGCACGATCAGGTCGATCACGCGGGTCGAAAGCTCCTCGGCCGTCGTCTCCAGCACGATCCGCTCGTCGGGGTGGAGCGGCGTCAGTTCGTCGAAGAACGTGCGGGTCGAGAGCTTCGCCGGATCCTCGCCGTTGATCGCCTCGACCCGCAACAGGGCGAAGTACCGCTCGCTCTCCTTCGGCGGCCGGATCTGGCCGGCCACCGTCATGCCGTTCCGCAGGCCGAATCGCCGCACCTGGCTCGGCGACACGTAGATGTCGTCGGGGCACGAGAGGTAATGAAAGTCGGGGCTGCGGAGGAAGCCGAAGCCGTCGGGCAGGATCTCGAGCGTGCCCTCCCCGAACATCAGTCCGTTGAGCTTGATCCGCTCCTTGAGGATGCGGAACACGATGTCCTGCTTCTTGGCGCCGGTGACGTCGCCGATGTTTTCCTGCCGGGCGAGTTCGACCAACTCCTGCATCGACAGCGCCTGGAGGCTGGCGATCGACGGGTCGCCCTTCTTGAGCGACTCGTAGTGCCCGGTGACGTCCATTCCATCATGAACCTCGGCCGCGATCTCCTCGGCCAGCGACACCGGCTCCCGCTCGTCGTCGGCTGGAACGCCGGAGTCGGGCGTTGAATCGGCAGCTTGCATGGTGCACCTGTTGCTGGCGGATGCCAACGAAACGGAACGGAAACGAACGGCGGGAAGAACGCAGGAACGAGGGCGGAAGGGTGCGGGCGGGCAGGCTGGCGGGAGACTCGCTGAACCGAGGCCGGACGAGCATCCGGCGACGGAACCCCTTGCCGAGTCAGTGAAAACCCCAGGGACGGGAATCGTCCGCACCGGTTCGCCGCACGACTCAGGGCCGCCGCAGGTCGTTCCAGATTCGGTCGATCACCTGCGAAGTATAGGTCGGATCTCCGGAGGCATCCACCCGGACGATTTTCCGCTGCAGTTCGGGCGGCACCGCCGAGCCGCGGCTCCAGGCGGCCTCGCGGGCGGCCTGCTGTTCGACGGTCCAACACCGGCCGGCAAGCCTCCGCCGCCGCTCCGGCTCGTCGCATTCCACGACCAACAGCCGGTCACACCGCCCGGCCCAGCCGGCCCGCACGAGGAGCGGAACGTCGAGCACCACCACCCGCGGGCAATCCGCGGCGGCGGGCAGGCGGCCGAGCCGGTCGAGTTCCGCCTCGATCCGCCGTCGCACCCGCGGATGGACGATCGCCTCGAGATCGCGGAGCGCCGCCTCGTGGGCCGCGGTCGGGCCGAAGACCCGCCGGGCCAGAGCGGCCCGATCGATGCCGCCATCGGACGCGAGCACGTCGCCGCCGAACCGGCCGGCGATCGCCCGCCGCACCTCCGCATCGGCGAACTGCTCGTGGGCGATCCGGTCGGCGTCGATCACGTCGGCCCCCCTGGCGGCGAGCAGCCGGGCCACGGTGGACTTTCCCGCGCCGATCATGCCGACGAGCCCCACGACGATCATCACGGTCATCCCTTCTCGCAGGCCGCCCACGTGTCGCCCGAGTGCACCGACACGGCGATCGGCACCGACAGCGTCATGGCCCCGCGCATTTCTTCCGCCACGAGCCGCTCCACGCGCGGCTGCTCGTCTGCCGGCGTCTCCAAGAGCAGCTCGTCGTGGATCTGCAGCACGAGCGCCGCTTGCAGGCTCTCCCGCCGCAGCCGGGCATCGACCCGCAGCATGGCGAGCTTGATCAGATCGGCGGCCGAGCCCTGCACCACGGTGTTGACGGCCTCCCGCTCCGGCAGCGTGAGCGTCATCACGCCGGCGGCGTTGCGTCGCTTGTCGCGGCCGCGGACGCCGGTGATCGCCCGCCGCCGGCCGAGCATCGTGGCCACATGGCCGTCCGTGCGGCAGCGATCGAGCACGTCGTCCATGAAGGCGGCCGCCCCGGCGAACGCCCGAAAATAGCCCGCGATGAATTCGCCCGCCTCCGCCTGCGGAATGCCGAGCGTCTTGGCGAGCCCGAAGGCCGACTGGCCGTAGAGAATGCCGAAGTTCACCCCCTTGGCGATCCTCCGCATCGCCGCCGTGACCTCCGCCGGCGCCACCCCACAGACGGCCGCCGCCGTCCGCCGGTGGATGTCTTCGCCCGCCGCGAACGCCTCCCTCATCGCCGCATCGCCCGAGAGATGGGCCAGGATCCGCAGCTCGATCTGCGAGTAATCGGCGGCCACGAACCGCCAGCCGGTCTCCCCCGGCAGGAATGCCGCGCGGATCTCCTGCCCCTCGGCCGACCGCGTGGGGATGTTCTGCAGGTTGGGATCGCTGGAGCTGAGCCGCCCGGTCGCGGTCACCGTCTGGTTGAACGTGGTGTGAATCCGCCCGCTCGCCGAATCGACGAGCGCCGGCAACGCATCGACGTAGGTGCTCTTGAGCTTCGTGTACTTCCGATGTTCGAGCAGCTTGGCCGGCAGGGGATGCAGCGGCGCGAGCTGTTCGAGCACTTCGGCATCGGTGCTCGCGCCGGTCTTGCCCCGCTTTACCACGGGCAGTCCCAGGTCGTCGAAGAGCACGGCCCGCAGCTGGATCGGCGAGGCGATCGAAAACGACCGGCCGGCCAGGGCATGGATCTTCCGCTCGAGCGTTTCCAGCCGCGCGGCGTAGTCGGCCGAGAGCGTCGCCAGCTGCCCGGTGTCGATCCGCACGCCCCGCCACTCCATGTCGGCCAGCACGCGGGCGAGCGGCTGCTCGACGTCGGCGAACAGGTCTCGCAGACCAGCCGCCGCCAGCGACGTGGGCAGCGCGGCCGCCAGCCGCTGCACGAGCCGGCAGTGAATCGCGGCATGCGTCGCGTCCGCGGGCCGATCGACCGCCGCCGACACGGCCGTATCGACGCCCCCGACCCCATGCCGACAGGCCGTCTCGGTGAGGCCCAGGTTCCGCTCCCCCGCCTCCAGCAGATAGGCCGCGAGCAGCGTGTCGAACGCCGCGGCCTCGAGCCGCACGCCGAGCGTGCGGAGTGCGACGTCCTGCCGCTTGAGATCGTGGCCGTGCTTCGCCACCGCGGGATCGGCGAGCAGCCCGCGAACATCGGCGTTGCCGGCGAGCATCTCGGCATCGAACCAGACCACCGTGCCCACGGTAGCGATGACCACCCCAAGCGGCCGCGCCCGGATCGTCGCATTCGGCGGCCGCACCACGCACAGCGCGACCGGCGCCTCGGCCCGCAGCCGGGCGATCCCCGCCGCGATCTCGCCTGGATCCCGTGGCTCGGAGAGCGCCGCTCCCGCCGGCGGCCCGATCGGAGCGCGTTCGCCGCCGTCCATGTCGAAGAGCGTGCGACCGACAGCCGGCTTCGGGGCGGCGGGAGCGGGAGCCGCAGGCGGCTTCGTCCCGCCCCCCTGCACGACGCGGCTGAGCAGGCTGCGAAACCCGAGCTCCCGCAGCAACTCCGCGAGCGCCTGCGAGTCGGGCGGATGGAGCGCGGCCGCCGACCACGGAATCGCGACCGGCACATCGACCGCCAGCCGGATCAGTTCGCGACCGGCCCGGGCCGTGTCGCCATGCGCCCGGAGATTCTCCTTCCGCTTCGCCCCCGACACGCGCTCCACGTTCGCGAGCAGGTTGTCGAGCGTGCCGTGCTGCCGCAGCAATTCCGCCGCCATTTTCGGCCCGATCCCCGGCACACCCGGCACGTTGTCCACCGCATCGCCGACCAGCGCCAGAAAATCGACCACCTGGTCGGGCCGGATGCCCCATTCGGCCCCCAGCTCCTCCGTCCCCAGCGGCTGATTCGTCCGCAGGTTGAGCAGCGAGACGTGCGGCCCGAGCAGTTGCCGCGCGTCCTTGTCGGAGGTCGCGATCGTGCAGTCCCCCCCACCGGCCACCGTCTGCAGCGCCAGCGTCGCCAGCACGTCGTCGGCCTCGTAGCCCGGCATCTCCAGGCAGGGAACGCCGAACACCTCGAGCAGGCGGCGGACGAGCGGGATCTGCGGCACGAGGTCGGCCGGCATTTCGGCCCGGTTCGCCTTGTAGGCCGCGAACCGCTCGTGGCGAAACGTCGGCCCGGGCGGATCCATCGCGCAGAACAGGTAGTCGGGCTTCCGCTTCTCGATGATGTCGAGCAGGTCGCGGGTCAGGCCGAACACCACCGACACCGGCCGCCCATCGGGCGCCGTCATCTCGGGCAGCGCATGAAAGAGCTGGTAGACCCGCGAGAGCGTATCGAGCGCGAGCACCGTCTTCCCGCGCAAATCGGGCACCGAATCGCTTTTCGCTTCATCCACCATGCGGCCCAGCATACCGGTTCGGGCTTCTTGAGAGGGCCGGCGGTGAGACGCGGGGCGGTGAGTCGATACCGCATAGGTTCGGCCGGCGGTGACGTGCTCGCCGCCGGCGGATTTTGACGTCTCATGCCCAACTGAGGTGGTGCGCCAACGCTGGCAGTCAAAATTCACCGGACGGCTGCGCGGCGTCCCCGACCGACCTCCTCACGATCTGATATCGAGTTGCGCATTCGTCGAGAGCGCAAGCGCATGCAACCACACATACGCCGAACCCACGCCACAGGAGGTCGACCCGCTCAGTCGGCGCTCGGGGGCTCGTACTCGAAGTCCTTCCACTTCATCGCGCGGCGGAACGGCTCGATGCGGAGCACGACCTCGCCGTTCTGGAAGATGCGGACCGTGCCGCTCGTCTCGCTCACCGCGACGGCCACGCTCCGCGTGCGGCGGGTGATCGCGGCGGCGGCCCAGTGGCGGGCGCCGAGCCCCTTGGCCACCGACACGTTCTCGGCCGAGGCGTCGATGTAGCGGGCGGCGGCCTCGACCGTGGCGTCGCTCCCCACCACGAAGGCGCCGTCGAGCTGGGCGATCTCCTTGATGCCTTCCCGCACCCGCGGGTCGCTCAGGCGGCGCTCGGAGCGGCTGTAGCCGCGAACCGGATCGAAGCCGGCGGAGTGGCTCGACTGCATCACCTTTCGCGAGTCGCCCACGATGAACAGCGTGCCGACGGGCTTGCCTTCGCGGCCCTCACGGCCGATCTCGACGGCGAGATCGACGACGAGCTTGAGCGTCTCGAGGGGCACCTTCGTCTCGATGCTGCGCAGGTCGCGGACGGTGAGCTGGCCGAGATGCTCTTCCAGCCGCAGCAGGCTCACCGAGTCGATGACGCCCGCCTCGAAGCCGCTGTAGACGGCGACGACCTGGGCCTCGGGGGGCACCATCTCGGCGGCCACGCACTCGAGCAGGGCCTGCGCGAGCCGCTCGTGAACGGGCAGGCTGCCGACGTCGAGCGTGACGGCGCGGAGGCCATGATCGGCGGCGCCGGCCACGGTGAGCTCCTCGTCGGCCGCCACGAGCACCGCGGCGGTGCCGGTGATCGCGCGAACCCGCGGCCAGTCGAGCCTCTGCTCGGCCAGCACGAGGATCGCCTCCGAATTCGTCTCGGCGACCAGCCGCGCGGCCGCGTCGAGGAGCTGCTGGAGCTGTGGCGTGAGATCGGGCTGGGTCATGGAGGCATTCCGGAGATGCGCGCCGGTGGCGCGAGGGGCCGGCGGACGAAGCCCGTGCCGCTGCCACCGACCCGTCGGGTCTGCGACGCTCCCGCTCGCCTGCGTCGGAAGCCTACGTGTACCCCCGCCGGCGTTCAAGGACGCGGGCTCAGCGCCGCGCCGGGGTCTTGTCCACCGGCGCGGGGCGGTCGGCGACGAGGGGCTCGTCGGCCGCCTTCATCTCTCCCGAGTAGGCCGCGATGCCCCCCGGCAGCACCACGCCCCAGGCCCGCTCCTGGTAGATGTTCAAGGCGTGGAGGGCATGGCCGAGCGGTCCGATCTTCCATTCCCGCGACGGCTCGCGGGCGAGCGCCGACGAGAGGAACTCGGCGGCGGCGACCACGCGGGCGTCGTAGAGCCGCTCCTGTTCGAGCGATGACACGAGCCACTCGAGAATGTGACCGGTCGTCTGGATCTTGCGGTCGATGTCGTCCTCGCGGTCGGCGGGATATTTGAACCACTCCGTGCTGAACGAGCCGTCGCGGTTCTGCAGCTTCGTGAGGGTGAACTGCTGGTAATCACGAACGTACTTGTCGGCCCGCAGGTAGGCGCCGTCGAGCTGGCCCGTTGCCCGCAGCCTCCGCTGGCAGCCGTACGCGAGGCCGAACAGCCGATGCGTGCCGCCGCACGGGGCGCCGCGGATCGGCTGCACGATCTCTTCCTCGACCAGCCGCGAGAGCGACCAGTCCTTGCCGTCGCGGCTCTGCCACTCGGCGTCGGTCGGCAGGTAGTGGGCCAGCGCGATCAAGGCGAAGGTGAGTTCGGTCTTCGCCTTGCACGACAGCTTCTCCTCCTCGATGAGGTCGGCGACCGTGAAGTTCTTGCCGTTGACCGCGATCGGCGAGTTGGCGGCCACGCGGCACTGGGCGAGGATCGCCAAATACTGTGCGGAGTGCCCCTGCACCCCGAAGCCCTTGAGAGCCGTGAGCCGGTCCCCCGAGGCGGAGAGCATCACCTGCCCGCGGCAGCGGCCCCCCATGTTCGACCAGCCGATGGCATTGACCAGGTCTCCCGCCGGGCCGCCCACACGAATCTGCGTCGGGATGCCGAAGGCGATGAAGCCGTGCATCACTTCCCACGGCGTGTTGTGCACGGTGTTGAGCGGCCGCCGCTGATAGGTTGCCAGCGTCCGGGCGATGCGGACGCGGAGCCGCTCGAAGCGGGAGGTCTGCGGCGGCGGGACTCCCGTCGCCTGGAGCCGCGTGGCCACGATCGGCAGCGTCTTCTTGGGCGTGACTGTCACGGTGGCCGGGGGCAGCTTCGGCACCGGCGGCTTCGGCACATAGCCGTGGTCGGCCGCATCGGCGGCCACGATCATCGCGACGTCCCGGAGCGATGCGCCGAAGGCGACGGTCTCGCTCCACGTGGGCAGCCGTGCCGGCGGCGCGACCGCGGGGCCGGCCGCGGTCGCCCTGGTTTCCACCGGTCGGCCGGGTTTCGACTTCGTCACCGCCGACCGCGTCGTGACCGCGGGCCTCGGCACCGCGGCGAGCCGCTCCAATTCGGGCAGGTCGGCCTCGGTGGGCGGCGCGGGCGCCTGAATGAACGCCGGCTCCGGCTGCTTCGGGATCAGGCTCTCGAAGAACCGAATCGGCCCGCGCGGCTTCGATGGGCCGGCGGCGTTGGCCAGGGCTGCCAAACAGGACAATGCCAGACAAAGCAACACCCATGACGCGCCGCGGAATGGGGCCGCGTTCCGCGGACAACTGACGTTCGGCAAAGGCATGGGCGGTGGAGCCGGGGATAATCGTGGTGTCGGTGGGGGAGGTATCGGCTTGGGGGCGGTGCAAATCGTTGCGGCACGAAGCCCCACCCGAGGGATCGAGACAAGATGCCCCTTCCACCCAGCTTGCCCCGGCCAAGCATCGGGGAGCAGGGCCGCGGATCAGAAGAGCTTGCGAAACGTCTCGGCGATCGACCATTCCGCGCTGCTGCCCTCCGGATCAGCCGCCCATTCCCGCCATTTATTGACGTCGTCGCCCAGGTCGCGACCGCTCACCCTTTTCAACGCCCCGACGGCCCGATACTGCACGGCCGGGTCGGAATCCTCGAGGGCTTTCGCCAGCACCGGCACGGCCGCGGCGTTGCCAAGCTCGCCCAGGCACCGCAGCGCCCGCAGCCTCACGTCGAGCTCGGCGTCGGTCTGATATCGGGCCGCAAGCAGATCGACCGCCTGCGGCCCGCCGCGGGTGGCCCACGCGGAGCAGGCCGCCATGCGAACCCGCGGATCGGGATCCTGCATCGCGCCCTGGCAGATCGCCGTGGCCATCGGGTTTTTCAGCGGCACGACGGCATCGAGCAGCGCACATCGCACCCGGGCGTCGTGCTCACCGACCATGGAAGCTGCGATTTCCTGGCTGAATCGCTCCTGCTCAGCCGCTGACCCCGCCTTCGCCGCCTTCGATTTTTCGGCCAGTTCCTTGATCCGCTGGTCGGCGGTGAGGCCATATTTTTCCCGTTCCTGCGCGACCTGCTTCTCGCTCTTCCAGGGTGACCAGCTGGCGCAGCCGGCCAGGCAGACGGCCAGGCAGACGGAGACGCAGACGGAGATGGGCAGCCCGGTCCGACTGTGGCGGCTCGACTGACCGACGGGCGGCAGGTGACTCATGGGCGCAGCTCTCCCGGGGGGCCGCGGACGGTAGCGGCCGGATCGCCCGCGAGGCCAGATCAATCGCGTAGTTGCCCGCCGGTCCAGAACTCACCGCTCGGGGGCGGTACAAGTCGCCGCTGCGCGGTCCTTCGGATCGTCGCGGGACCTCGCAGACTCGGCCCAATGCTCCTCGAGCTTGCACCGACCCCCTCGCCTTCCCGCTCGACCCGTGGATGCCGGCTCGGGGGCGGTACAAGTCTCGTCGCGGGACCTCGCAGACTCGGTCCAATGCTCCTCGAGCTTGCACCGACCCCCTCGCCTCCCGTTCACCTGTTGGCGCCGGCTCGGAGGCGGTACAAGTCTCGTCGCGGGACCTCGCAGACTCGGCCCAATGCTCCTCGAGCTTGCACCGACCCCCTCGCCTTCCCGCTCGTTCGTGGGCGCCGGCTCGGGGGCTGGGGGCGATTGACTCGCCCCAATTTTCTGCCCTTCCGTACGGGGGCGGCCTGTGGTCGCATGAGGTGGATTGAGACTCCCGGACCGCCTTGCTGTGCTTTCACGACGCCACGCCCTCGGAATCGCCCTCTTCACCGCGGAGACGGTGTTGCGTGGCGACACCCGCGCCGAGACTGCGACCACCGCTCCGGCGACCACATATGCCCGCGTCGTCATCGCGTCGGCCGCGGGCGACTCGACGTTCACCGGCCGCGTCGTGGCCGAGGCGGTCGATGGCGGGCTGCTGCTCGAACTCGCCAGCCAGCGGTATGTCGTGGTGCAGCCGGGTGAGATCCGCTCCCGAGAGCCGGTCGCGCCACCGGCCGGGGAATCTCCGCGTGACCTCGGCCGGCGGATCCTCGCGGAGCTGCCGGCCGGCTTCGATCTCCATCTCACGCGACACTACGTCGTCTGCTTCAACACGTCGCGTGACTACGCAAAATGGGCGGCCGCGTTGTTCGAGCGGCTGCACGAGGCATTCGAAAATTTCTGGCGGCAGGCGGGCCTCGAGCCCCGCGTGGCCGAACAGCCGCTCGTCGTGGTGATCTTCGCCCGCCGCGCCGACTACGAGGCCTACGCCGCCCGCGACCTCGGCGCCGCCGCCGACCGGATCGCGGGCTACTACAACTTTCTCGGCAATCGCGTGACCACCTACGACCTCACGGGCAGCGGCACGACCGCACGGCCAGGTCGTATCGACGACGAGATCCTCTCCCGGCCCGAGGCGGCCGGCCTCGTCTCCACGCTCGTGCACGAGGCGACGCATCAGATGGTCTACAACACCGGCCTCGCCCAACGGCTCGCACCGGTTCCCGTGTGGCTCAACGAGGGCATCGCCACCGTGTTCGAGGCGCCCGACATGCGGGCCGCGAGCGGCTGGCGCGGGCTTGGCCAGATCAACCGCAACCGGCTCGACCGTTTCCGCACGGCCTACCAGCCCGGCTCCCTCGAGCCGCTCATCCGCGGTGACGAGCCGTTTCGCGACACGGCCACCGCGCTCGACGCCTACGCGACCGCCTGGGCGCTCACCTGGTATCTGTTGGAGACCCGGAAGCCGCAGTTCATCGGCTACATGCGGGTGCAGGCGGCCAAGCCGGCACTCGCAGACGATTCCCCGGACACACGGCTCCGCGAATTCACCGCCGCCTTCGGCGCGTCTCCTGCCGATCTCGAGCCCACCTTCATCCGCCACCTCTCGCGACTCGAACTCCGCCGGCCCTGAACGCCACGCCTCCCGTTCGACTCGCGAGGGCCGCGCGAGGTTTGCACCGTCACGAAACGCATCGGTACAGTGATATGGCTTCGTATCCGGTTCGCCCTGTCCCCGCCAGGAGTTTCTGTCGTGAACCAGCCCGTGCACCACCATTCGCTCCCCGCTCACGTCTCGCGACGCACGTTCCTCGGTGCCGCATCGGCGGCCGCGGCCTCCGCGGCCACGGTGCAGGCGGCGACACGGCCGGCTGCGGGACTGTTTTCCGGTGCCGGGTGGCTGCGGGTAGGCGTGATCGGCTGCGGCGGACGGGGCACGGGCGCGGCGGTGCAGGCGGCGGCCGCGGCGGCCGACGTGATGATCACGGCGCTGGGCGACCTGTTCGCCGATCAACTGGCCGAGTCGGCAGGGCTGCTCGAGCGGGCCGTCGGTCCGCAGTTCGACTGCCCGGCAGAACGGCAATTCAGCGGCAGCGATGCCTGGCGGCGGGTGCTCGCGAGCGACGTCGATCTCGTGATCCTGGCCGCGCCGCCGGCCACGCGGCCGGCGCACCTCGCCGCCGCCGTTCGCGCGGGCAAGCATGTCTACTGCGAGAAGCCGGCCGCCATTGATGGCCGTGGACTGACCACCGTGCTCGCCGCCTGTGCCGAGGCCCGCGGTCGCGGCCTGTCGCTCGGCTCCGGCCTCTACCTCCGGCATGATCTCGAGACCCGCGGCATCGTGGGCCGGATTCACGACGGCGCGATCGGCGACCTGCGGCATGTGGCGGTGCATGCCAGTATCGGGCTGCCCTGGCAGCGGCCCGGTCAGCCCGGCTGGTCGCACCGGGAGTGGCGGATGCGCAACTGGATCGCGGCACCCGAACTCTCCGGTGGTTCGTTCGTCGAGCACCACATCCACGCCGTCGACAAGGCGCTGTGGACGATGGGCGATGCCTGCCCGCTGGTGGCCCTCCCCTGCGCGATCGTCGAGCCGGCGGGCAGCCTTGGCATGAACGGCACGAGCGTCGTCTATCGGTTCGCAGACGGCCGGACGATCGCCGCATCGCTCGACCGGCGAGCCGGCAACGCCTCGCGGATCGACGAGTTCGCGCGGGGCAGCCACGGCACCACGGCCCTGCGGCCACGGGCGGCGGCGGGTCGGCCGAGCCCCCACGCGGCCGCCATGCGGGCCCTGGTGGCCGCCGTGCTCGCCGGTGAACGGCGGGACGACATGCCCTCGCTCTGCCGCAGCACGCAGGCGGCGATCATGGGCCGGATGGCCGCCGAGGCCGGCCGTCCGGTCGGCTGGCCGGACGTGCTCGGGCCCCTCGCCTGAACACCGCGGCCGGTGCAGCCCGTACAATCGACAGTGTCGTGATGCCGCCGGCGGCGACAGGCCGATATCCGGCGTGGGCAGTTCGTTCTCCACCGCCGCCTCACGGGATTTCACACGCATGGCCGCCAACCGCACGCTGACCACGCTCAGCATCGCGCTCATCGTGTTCGTGATGCTCACCTTCATGCTGGCCGTCACGACCTATCTGTTCTTCAAGCAGAAACTCGACGCCGAGAGCCTGGCCGAGGCGAATGCCAAGGAATCTCAGCGGCTGCAGGGCGAACTCAACGAATTGACGAAGTCGTTCAATCGGGTGCGGGACATCCTCGGCACGGAAAAGGATTCGGCCGACACGATCGAGGCCGAGCAGAACGAGTGGCTCACGAAGCGGTTCTCGGAGTTCCAGGACGAGAACAGGTCGTACCGGGCGCTCGTCGACTGGCTGGAGAAGAAGCGGGCCGACGCGAACGTCGAGACGACCAATCTCGTGGCGCGGAACGAAAAGCTGTCGGCCGATACCGAGCGGGCGGTCAAGCAGGCCGCCGATGAGAAGGCGGCGGCCGAACAGGCCCGCGATGCGGCACAGGCCGTGCAGAAAAAGCAGGCCGACGATTTCGCATCGCGCCGCGGCGAGCACGAGAAGAACCTCGAGGAGGTGGTCGCGGAACAGAAGAAGGCGCTCGCCCAATCCGAGCAGACGCAGGCGATCATCGAGGAACTGCGAAAGCTCGGACCACTGCTCTCGCCGGACGCCCGGCGGCGGTACGAGACGGCGCCGGCCGACACGACACAGCCCGAGCCTTGGCCCGAGCGGGTGCGGGTCGTGCTCAAGGAACTCACGGACCGCGAGCGGTCGATCCGCGACCTCAACACGAAGCTGTCGAACCTGCGGATCGCCGACGGCATGGTCGTTTCGCCGAACGTGCGGCCCGGCGATCCGCTGCAGCGGGCCGTGGCGACATCGCTGCCGCTCGACGAACGGATCGAGGGCTTCGACGGTCGGATCGTGGACGTGGACGAACGGGACCGCACCGTGCTCATCTCGCTGCCGACGACGGCCGGTCTGCGGCCCGGGCTGCTCCTGACGGTGTACGGCGGCGATGATCCGCGGCCGCAGGCGGGCGATCGCAAGGCCATGGTGCAGGTCACGGCCGTGGAAAATGCCACGCTCGTCAGGGCCGCGATCCGCGAGGACGACCCGGACCGCATGATCCTGCCCGGCGACGGCGTGGCGACGACCCTGTGGCGGCCGGGTGAGTCGCCCGAAATCGTCATCGTCGGCTTCATTGATCTCGGCACCGGCTTGAAGCGGTCCACCGCGGCGGTCAAAACACTCGTCGAACGCGCCGGCGCCACCCCGAGCGACATGCTGACGCCCCGGACGGCGGTGGTGGTGGATGCCGGCCCGCCACAGGCGGCGGATGCGGCCTCCGGCCGCACGGCGGCCTGGACCAAGGACGATCAACGGCGCCGCGACCTCACCCTCGCGCAGGCGAAGGCGAGCGGCGTGAAGGTGATCGGAATCGACGCCCTGTACGATCTGCTCGGGATCGATCGCGAGACGGTGGGTCGCCCGGCCGCCGCGGCCGTGGCATACTGACGCCTCCGGTGGACTCCCGATGGGCGGGATCCGCCGATCCCGCTTCGTGGAGGTTCTCGCGTGCGCCTCGTCGCTTTCCGGTCCACTCTGGCCCGCTCCCTGTCGCTGCTCGTCTGCGGCAGTTTGATCGCCGGTCTCTCGTCGCTCAGCGCCGGACCGGTGCTCGCCGCCGATGATCCGGCCTCCGTGCCGATCTTCAACGGCACGTCACTCGACGGCTGGGAGGGGAAGCCCGAGTTTTGGTCGGTGAAGGATGGCGTGATCGTCGGCCAGACGACGGCCGAGAACCCCACGAAAGGCAACACGTTCCTCATCTGGCGGGGCGGCCTCGTCGACGACTTCGAGCTCACGCTCCAATATCGGCTCACCGGCGGCAACAGCGGCGTGCAGTATCGCAGCCGCGAGTTCACCGAGGCCGGCCCCTTCGTCGTCGGCGGCTACCAGGGTGACTTCGAATCGGGCCCCACATACTCCGGCATCCTCTACGAGGAGCGGGGCCGCGGCATCCTCGCCAAGCGGGGCGAGCGGATCATGATCGCGGCCGATGGAAAAAAGACGCCCGGCGAGCCGATCGGCAAGACCGAAGACCTCCAGAAGCTGATCAAGCCGGGTGAGTGGAACGAGCTCAGGATCGTGGCCAAGGGGCCGAAGCTGCAGCACTTCATCAACGGCCAGCTGATGTCGGAGACGGTCGACGAGCAGGAGGGCAAGCGGGCCTCGCAGGGCATTCTCGCCCTGCAGCTGCATGCCGGCCCGCCGATGAAGGCGGAGTTCAAGGACATCCGTCTCAAGCGGCTCAAGCTGGCCGACGGGCGGAAGAAGCTCCTGTTGATCGCGGGGCGGCCGAGCCATGGGCCGGGCCAGCACGAGTTTCGCGCGGGCTCGATGCTGCTCAAGAAGTGCCTCGACGCCTCGTGCCCGCAGATCGTGTCGGAGGTGCACACGAACGGCTGGCCGACGGACCCGACCGCCTTCGACAACGCCGACGGCATCCTGTTCTTCGCCGATGGCGGCGGCGGGCACCCCGTGCTGCAGAGCAATCGCCTGGCCCAGATCGACGCGCTGGCGAAGCGCGGCGTGGGCATCGCCTGCCTGCACTACGGGGTAGAGGTGCCGAAGGAGAAGGGCGGACCGGAATTTCTCAACTGGATCGGCGGTTACTTCGAGCCGCACTGGTCGGTGAACCCGCACTGGACGCTCGCCCAGACGGAGCTGGCCCAGGGGCACCGGATCACGCGGGGCGTGAAGCCGTTCGTCACGAACGACGAGTGGTATTACCACATGCGGTTTCGCGAGCCGGCCGACGGCGTGACGATGATCCTCACCGCCGTGCCCCCTGATGCCACCCGCGAGCGGCCCGACGGCGCTCACAGCAACAACCCGACGGTGCGGGCCGGCAAAGGCTCCCGAGAGGCATTGGCCTGGGCCTACGAGCGGCCTGAAGGCGGCCGGGGCTTCGGCTGCACCGGGGCCCACTTCCACAAGAATTGGGAGAACGATGACTTCCGCCGGCTGATGCTCAACGCCTTGGTCTGGACCTGCGGCGCAGAGGTGCCGGAGGCGGGCGTGAATTCGACGGTGACGGCCGAAGACCTGACGGCGAACCTCGACGACAAGGCCCCGAAGCCGAAGCCTGCTCAAAAGCCGGAGCCTGCAGCCGCAAGTCTGTAAGGTGAGCGCCGGCTCGGGGGCGGTACAAGTCTCGTCGCGGTGGACCTCGCGGACTCGGTCCAAATGCTCCTCGAGCTTGCACCGACCCCCTCGCCTACCCGTTTTCGAGTTCCACGGATTTTTTTGAACACGAGGAGACATTCATGCCCCAGCTCACGGTTGAAGGCGTCGGCACGTTCGAGGTGCCGGCCGGCAAGCGGCTCGTTAACGCGCTCGTCGACGAGTGCGGGATCGACCAGTTGCACGCCTGCGGCGGCATCGCCCGCTGCACCACCTGCCGCGTGGAGTTCGTCGCGGGCGAGCCGGCGACGATGCGGCAGGCCGAGCAGGACGTGCTTACGGCGAAGGGCCTCGCGGGCACGCCGGGCCTGCGGCTCTCCTGCCAGATCACCTGCGACGCCGACATGACCGTGCGGGCCACGAGCCGCTTCGCCGGCTCCGGCCGCAAGGACTGCGGCCCCCGCCCCGCCGACGCGATGCAGCCGTAGGCTCCTTCCCTCGCTCACCCGCGGCGATCACGCCGCCAGCGGCTCGGCGACACGCCGTGGCGGCGGGTGAACGACACCGTCAGATATTCCGTGTGCTTGAATCCGGTCCGGGCCGCGATCGCCGCCAGCGGCAGGTCGGTCTCGGCGAGGAACTGCTCAACCCTGCGGAACTGCACGCGGGCGATCTCCTCGTGCGGCGTGTGCCCCACGCGGCGGGTGAACCGGCTCTCGAGGGCTCGCCGGCCCGTGCCGAGGCCGCGCACGACGTCGGCCACCTTGATCCCCTCGCAGGCATGCTCGCGGATGAACCGCACCGCGGCGACCACGAGTTCGTCCTCGATCGCGAGCACGTCCGTGCTCTGTCGCGTCGCGATGCCCACCGGGGGCAGCAGCCATTCGTCGCGTTCCAGGCGTTCGCCGCGGAGGAGCGACTCGAGCAGCTCTGCTGCAAGCCGCCCCGCACCGCTCGAGTCGGGAATCACGCTCGAGAGCGGCGGGCTCGCAAGCCCGCAGAGCAGCTCGTCGTCGTCCACGCCGAGCACCGCGACCTCGTCCGGCACCGCGAGCCCCGCCCGCCGGCAGGCGTCGAGCGCCTGCCGACCGCGGATGTCGTAGCAGGCGAGCAGGCCGACGGGCTTCGGCAGCGACACGAGCCAGGCCTCGATCGCGTCGTCGTCGGCACTCCCGGCGCGGCCACGCCGCGGCGGCTCGTAGACGGCGACCGTGCGGCCCTGCCCCGCCGCGGCCACGAACGCATCACGGCGGTTGTGGCTCCAGCGAAACCGATCGTCGCCGAGGTAGGCGATGTGGCGGAAGTCGCGCTCGATGAAGTGATCGGCGGCGAGCCGGGCGATTGCGGCGTCGTCGGTCTCCACGTAGGGCACGCCGTCAAGTAGCCGCGCGGCGCTGACGTCGACGATCGCCAGCGGCTTCCGGCGGCGCAGCCGGTCGAGGGCCGTGGCAATCGCGTCCGTTTCGATCCGCGCGATCACGCCCTCGCCCTGCCAGCGGGAGAACGATTCCAGTGGCGGCGTGCCACGGCCGTGCTCCTGGAGAAAGATGGTCCAGGGGTCGTGCTCACGCACGTGGCGGTGGATGCCGGAAAGCAGCCCGCGGCCGTAGGCGTTGGAGGCCTCGATCAGCACGGCCACGCGGGGACTGCGGCGGGGCGTTGAAGGCGCAGGCGACGGCATGCCTGGGTTCTATCATGGGGACGCCGCGGCAGCGACACGCCCGCGGCGTGACGCTGGAGACTGCGGCCGCAGGCCGATCATGCACACAATCGCACGGCACGGTGTCTTGACGTGGTCATGGATGACGGTGGCCTTTGTGCTCGCGGCCGTACCGACACGAGCGGCCAAGGGCGATCAGATCAGAGTCGACGCAGTGCCGGTCGCCGAGCGAGAGCGACTGTCACTGTCTTCCGCCTACACACGATACGCTCGGGCGGCCGAGGGAATTCCGGTGGTGGCCTCGGCCCGCGCAAGGCCCGAAGCGGTCGCGGAGGCCGTCTGGCTCATCAACCGCGTGCTCGCGAGGCGGCCGGACGTGGCGCGGGCGATCGCGCGGTCGCCGGTGCGGTTCGTCGTGATGGCCCATGACGAATTCACGACCGACGTCCCGGAGCACGCCGATCTCGAACCACGGGCGTACTGGGACAAGCGGGCCCGCGGCCTCGGGGCCACACTCGCAAGGCCGGCCACGAGTTGCGGTGAGGAGAATCTCCTCTGCTTCCCCGGCGACCCGTACGCGGAAGAAAACATCCTGATCCACGAGTTCGGCCACACCATCCACGAGATCGGGCTGGCGCAGGCCGACCCGACGTTTCAGAAGCGGCTCGACGCCGCCTTCGCGGCGGCGGGCGAGCACGGCCGGTGGAAAGACACCTACGGGCGAACGAATGCCGCCGAATACTGGGCTGAAGGCGTGCAGAGCTGGTTCTCATGCAACCGCACCCACGACCGCGAGCACGGCCCGGTCAACTCGCCCGCCGCCGTGCGGGAGCACGACCCCCCGCTGGCCGCGCTCCTCGAGGAAGTCTTCGGCCCCGAGCCCTGGTGCTACACGCGGCCGCACGCTCGCGCGGCCGCCGATCGTACCCACGTCGCTGGATTCGACCGGGCCGCCGCTCCGACCTTCGACTGGGAAAACCTGCCCGAGCGGGAGTGAGACGGCCGTGGATCTACGGCGTCATGGGGACGGCTGGGGCCTGCTCCTGATGGATCGGCACTTCCGCCGACGTGTTCAAGGTCACGCAGGCCCTCGCCCGCAACCATGCTGACCTGCTTCGGGCCTTTCGGCTGATGCTGTTCAACGTGGCAACCCACAATCGCGACGACCACGCCAAGAACTTCGCGTTTACGCTGGATGACCAGACCGGTGAATGGTCGCTCGCTCCCACGTATGACCTGACCTATTCTCCGGGCCCCGGTGGCGAGCATTCCAGCACCGTCCTCGGTGAGGGCCGCCGCCCCCTGCGGGTCCATTGCCTGCAGCTCGCCGAACAGTTCGGCCTGAAGTCCTGCGAAACGAGTCCGATGATCGAACAGGTCAACGCCGCCGTGTCTCGCTGGCCGGCGTTCGCCGAGGAAGCCCGTTGCCCGAAAACAATCGCCGCCACCATCGGCGGGTGTTTCAAGCTCCTGTGACCGAGGGCGTGCCGCACGCCGGCCTCTGATTGCAAGGAGTCGAGTCTACACCCCCCTTGATGACGTCGCCGGCCGCACGCTCAGGGCATTTCAAGCGTGATCGCCATCACGACCGGGGCGGTGTCGCCGGTGCCCTTCACGAGGTCGATCGAGGCGATCGGCTCCGCGCGCTTGGGCTGAATTCGCAGGTAACGGAGCTGCCGGCCGTCGAGGTCGAAGGCGAACTCGCTCTGCGGCACGTCCACCCGGCGGATGTAGTCGGCGATGTGCTCACCATTGATCAGCGGGTGATCCTCCTTGGTGCCATCGGCGTACACGAGCCTCACGATCATGGAG
>Ga0214917_10000994_pt1 | contig 37122 bp, 29 predicted proteins | sample LL_1208_BB_MetaG_FD_177983 | JGI IMG/M metagenome (GOLD analysis project Ga0214917, IMG submission 177983) | Freshwater microbial communities from Lake Lanier, Atlanta, Georgia, United States - LL_1208_BB | ecosystem: Environmental > Aquatic > Freshwater > Lake | place: USA: Georgia | collected... | reverse complement strand
GACATCCCCACGAGCCCGTTGTCGAGACTCGACCCGAGAATGAACGCCATGGGGCACCTCCGTTGGCGGGAGAGGATCCGACCGGGAGTTACGGGCGGGGCGTCTGCTCCCTCCGCGACCGTGCCGGCCCCGGCGCATCCGGCACGGACGCTTTGGCCAGCCGGCGGCGGCGGGCGGCGAGCAGCGTCAGCCAGAAGCCGAGGAATGCAGCCACGCAGGCCAGGACGATCAGCGGCCGGCGCGGATCGTGATTGAGCGTCCAGGCGCCCACGGCATGGAACATGCCCCAGGCGACGATCGCCAGGAAGATGCCGCGCAGGATCCGCTCGGCGCCGGGCGGCGTGACGGGCTGGGGTGGGTGGGCAGGAGTCGCCATGCGTGAAGGATACGCCCGCCGTCGCTCGCGGCACCACCGGCCGGCTTCGAGTCGGCCGCCCGCGGCGGGCACGGGGCCGGCGCGGGGAACCGGCAACGGGGCAGCGGTGCGGGGAGCGACCCCTCAAAAACAAAGGCCCCCGGAACGGTCCAGATCCCAGGGGGGCGGGGAAGCTGAACCGTTTCCGGGAGCGATTGGACGAAACGTTCGGAGATGTGAAGAAGCCACCGGACTCGAAGTGGCGGTCGGCATCCGTGCCACCACCGGACTTCGAGCGGGCGGTCGCACCGCCCATCGAGCCTTCAGGCGGGGGGACAGTAGGAGATGGCTTTTTCGGGGTCAAGGCAGGTTTCGTCCATGTTTCTGCCGGTGTTTCTGCCGGTTCGCCGCCGGCCATGCGCCGGGCCCGGACGGCATCCCCCCCGGAGCGTTCGCTTCACCGGCTATGATCGCGGCACGTTCACCAGGAGTCCGCCGATGTCACAGCCACCGATCCCCACCGTCGCCCCCTCGGCCGTCGCCGGAGCCGGCAGCCCGCCGACCGCCGCGGCCTGGGAGGCCGCCTTCGCGGCGGCAGCGGCCTACGAACGGTTCCTCGACCGCCATGCCACCGCCGAGCAGCGCGGCAGGTGGGAGGCCGTCCACGGCCGCGTCACCCTGACGGCGGCCCAACAGGCGGTCCTGGCCGGCTTCGTGCGGCGGATGCCCGTGCTGGTGCTGGCCGGCGCGTGGTGCGGGGACTGCGTGAACCAGTGCCCGATCTTCGCCCGGTTCGCCTCGGCCGCCCCGGCGATCGACCTGCGATTCCTCGACCGCGACGCCCTGCCCGACATCGCGGCGCACCTGCGGGTGTGTGGCGGACAACGGGTGCCCGTGGCGGCGTTCTTCAGCGAGGAGTTCGCCCCCGTCCTCGTCTACGGCGACCGCACGCTCTCCGCCTATCGGGCGGCGGCCGCCGCCCAGCTGGGCGCGAGCTGCGCCAGCGGCGTCATGCCGCCGCCGGCCGAGCAGCTGGCCGCGGTCGTGGCCGACTGGCTGGAGCAGTTCGAGCGGGTGCAGCTCATCCTCCGGCTCTCGCCCCGGCTGCGGCAGCTCCATGGAGACTAAAACCTTGGGGGACTGGGGCCATGTGCCGTCGGAAACCAACGCGGTGTGCATGCGGAGACGGGCGACATGAGCAGTCGTGAACGCTGGACGGTCTATCCCCTGCTGTTTCTCGCCCTCGGCCTCGCGGTGCGGGGAGTGACCGTGCCGCAGGGCGAATTCGCGGCGGCCCGCGTCGATGCCCTGGAGTGCACGCGGCTCATCTGCCGTGAGATCGTGATCGAGAACGACGACCGCACCATCCTCGTGCACATGGGCCGCGTCGTCGGCTCGGGCGGTGGACGGATCGAGATCAAGGACAAGGACGGCATCGACGCGATCGCCGTGGGCACGCAGGCCGACGGCCGTGCCGGCAGCGTCGACTTCTTCGACGCGCAGGGTGGACCGCTCGGCCAACTGTCCGCGCCATCCCGCGACCGCTGATCCGACTCCCTGTGCCGCCCCCGATCCGAATCCGCGCTCCCCGGCCCGCGGACGGGCGCGGTCGCTCGGGGCGGCCGGGAGCGGGGCTTCGGCCGTTGCCCCACGGCACGCACGGGCTTAGGGTTGATGGCGGAGGCGTCCGTGGCTGAAGGACGGCCCGGGGCAGGGAGGACGGCAGGATGAGACGCATGGACGACGACCGGACGCTGCTGGTTCCGGCCGCGCCGCCGGCGGCCGACCGGGGCGGCGTGGCCGACTGCGTCACGCTCTTTCGCGACGACAGCGACGACACGGTCGCGGAGCACCGCTGGCGTCCCTTGGGCGATGTCCGCGTCGGCGACGGGCTCTGGGCCCTGCTCGACCGCCGGCCCGAAGAACCGCACAGCCCTGGCGACGACGCGGGCCCCGCGCACCGCTACCTCATCGGCCGGCAGATCGGCCGCGGCGGCATGGGCGTCGTCTTCGAGGGCTGGGATGCCCAGCTGCAGCGGAGCGTGGCCATCAAGCTCATGGACCAGTCGCGTCAGGCCCGCCGCGCCGGGCTGCTCTGGTTCTTCCGGGAGGCGCGGATCGCCAGCCAACTGCGGCATCCCGGCATCGTCGCCATCCACGAGTTCGACCTGACCCCGCAGGGCCAGCCGTTCATCGTCATGCAGCTGCTCACCGGCCGCACGCTCAAGGAGATGCTCGCCGGCAGCCCGGACCGGGCGGCCGACCTGCCCGGCCTCCTCGCCATCTTCCTCCAGGTCTGCCAGGCGGTCGCCTCCGCCCACGGGGCGGGCGTGATCCACCGCGACCTCAAGCCCTCGAACATCATGGTGGGACGGTTCGGGGTCGTCACCCTGATGGACTGGGGCATGGCCCAGGTGCTGGGCACGGAGGACGGCAGCCCTGCCGGCCGGCCGGCCGCCGAGCGGCCGCCCACGACGGCCGCCGACGAAACGACGATCCGGCAGACCGTCGCGGGCACGGTCTGCGGCACGCCGGCCTACCTCGCGCCGGAGCAGGCCCGGGGCGACGCCCGTTGCGGCGATCGCCACGCCGACGTCTTCGGCCTCGGCGCGATCCTCTGCGAACTCCTCACCGGCAGGCCGCCCTTCGCGGCGGACAGCGCCGAGGCCAGCTGGGCCATGGCCGCCGCCGGCGATCTCGCCGCCGCGCTGGAGCGGCTCGATGCCTGCGACGGCCCGGCCGCGATGGTCCGCCTGGCGAAGGCCTGCCTCGCCGCGGCCCCGGCCGCACGGCCGGACGACGCCGGCGCCGTCGTCGTCGCCGTCACCGACTATCTCGAGGCCGGCCAACGCCGGGCCGAACAGCAGCTCGTGCGGTTCTTCGACCTGTCGCTCGACCTGTTCTGCATCGCGGGATTGAACGGCTACCTGCGCCGCGTCAACGACAACTTCCCGGGCCGGCTCGGCTACTCGGTCGAGGAGCTCAAGTCACGACGGTTCCTGGAGTTCGTCCATCCCGAGGACCGCGACCGCACGGCCGCCGAGGTCGGCCGTCTGGCCCGCGGCGAACCGGCCATCCAGTTCGTGAACCGCTACCGGCACGCCGACGGACATCACCTCTGGCTGGAATGGACCGCCCGCGCCGTGCCCGAGGAGGCGGCCATCTACGCGGTGGCCCGCGACGTCACCGACCGCGTGGCCGCCAGCGAGGCCCGCCGCCGGCTGGAGGTCTCGCTGGAGAAGAGCCGCCAGGAACTCGTCGACTTCACCGAGAACGCCAACGTGGCCCTGCATTGGGTCGATGGCGACGGCATGATCGTCTGGGCGAACCAGGCGGAACTCGACTTCCTCGGCTACAGCCGTGACGAGTACGTCGGCTCGCCGATCGCCCGCTACCATGCCGACCAGGACGCCATCGCCGACATTCTCGCGCGGCTCGAGCGTCGCGAGGCGCTCGCGGGCCGCGAGGCGCGGCTCGTCGCGAAGGACGGCTCGCTGCGGCAGGTCGCCATCTACTCGACGGCCTACACGGAGGACGGCCGCTTCGGTCACAGCCGCTGCTTCACGATCGACATCTCGCATCAGAAGCGGATCGAGGCCATGGCGCGGGAGCGGGAAACGCTGGCCGCGTTCACCGCGGCCGCGGGCCTGTTTCTCACCGCGGCCGGCAGCCTGCGGGAGCGGCTCGAGCACGTCGCCGCCGAGGCCGTCGCCCAGCTCGACCTCGCGGGCGTGCAGGTCTGGGGCTGGGATGACCGCTCGACGACGCTGCGGCTCATGGCGGAGGCCGGGGCGGCGGTCGCCCCCGGGGCGGCGCGGGAAGGACTCCCAGCCGCGGCGGCCGGCCCGATCGGCCGCATCGCCCTCGATCGGCGGCCGGCACACCTGCTCGACACCGACGGCTGCTGGGAAGGCTTCGCCGCGGGGGGCGTGTCGGCACACGGCATCCGATCGTTCGTCGGCTATCCGCTGCTCGTGGGTGATCGGCTGGTGGGCGTGCTCGCCGTCTACGCGCCGCGTGCCGTCTCCGACCTCCTGATCACTGCGCTCAGCGGCGTCGTCGCCAGCCTGTCGCTGGCGATCGACCTGGGGGAACACCCCGACGGCTAGCCCGCGCCGGGCTCTCGTGGCCTCGCTCCGCCACCGGAACACCGACAATACGCCCGGCAGGACTCGAACCTGCAGGCTGACCTTCTGGCGTCGCGATCCCTGCGGGCCTCGCTCCGCCACTGGAACACCGACAATACGCCCGGCAGGACTCGAACCTGCAACCCTCGGTTCCGAAGACCGATGCTCTATCCAATTGAGCTACGGACGCGTGCGGCGGGAGTATAGCAGGGCATCACCCCCGCCGACGCCGCGAGCCCAGGCCCGCGGCGCCGCTCACCAGCCATGCCGCCACGCCCGCCGCGCCACGCGATTGGCATGCCGGTACGCATGCGGCGTCGGTGCCACGACGATCGGCGCCGGCGCCACGACCACCGGCCGACGCACCACGACCGGAGACATCACCGGCGTCGGCACGAACCCGCCGGCCAGTCCCCAGCCACCCACCGGATAGGGCGCGAAGCCGCCGCCGACGTACCCCGGCCCGCCGAACCCCACACCGCCGAACCACAGTCCCGCAGCGGCCGCCGGCCGCGGCACGAGACACGATCCGAGCACCAGGACCGCACCGACGACACCCACCATCCACAGGCGACGCAACATCGAAGACCTCCTTGAACGGGGGAAGCTGACAGGCCGCTCCCCTTCCCGATGCCTCTACGCGGCGACGACCCGATTGGATCGGCGCCGCCGGCGGCCTCTCCGCCGGCCCCCCGATCGTACGGAGTGTCGGCCGGAAAATCCCCTGCCACCGGCCCGCCCCGCACCGGGACCGTGCGCGGGCGGGGTTTGTGTGGCACACTTGAGGCACGCTCGACATGGTCCATCGACGGATTGCCCTCCCCATGGCACACATCACGCTTCGCGTCCTGCACGGCGCCGACCGAGGCCGCGTGTTCAGCCAGATCCCCACGCCCGTGACGATCGGCCGCGAGGAGGGCAACACGATCCAGCTCAACGACGAGCGGATCAGCCGGTATCACCTCAAGCTCCAGGAGGACAAGGACAAGATCGTCCTCACCGACCTCGAGAGCACCAACGGCACGAAGGTCAACGGCGAGGACATCCAGGTGCGGATCGTCCGCGACGGCGACATGATCTCGCTGGGGCGATCCCTGCTCCTCGTCGGCTCGCACAGCGACATCGACCGCCGCATCGCCGAGATCGCCGCGAAGCAGCCCTCGGCCCAGGAGGGGCACGCCCGGCAGATGCGCGAGCGGCTGGATCGGATCGCCGACCACCAGTCCGACGTCATCGAGGACGTGGGGCGGGTGCGGTCGCCGCTGCTCCCGGGCGGGCCGCCGCCGCTGCCGGAGCGGCTGGGGCCGGCCCAGACGGCCGAACTCGCCGAGCTTCTCGACTATGTCCACGGCGTGCTCCGCGAGGCCACCGAGGGGGCGGTGATGCGGGCCGGCAACGAAGCCGTGGAACTCGACTTCGCCCACTGGCAGGTCATGCTGGAACTGCAGGCACGGCTGGCCGAACTGCTCCGCACCATCGCCGAGCCGTCCTGAGTCGGGGGGCGGCTGCCGCGGATCGCCCGTCCGGTACAATGCTCCGACGCACCCCGGAGCGAGCACACGGATGAGCGCGCGGTCCTTCGTCCATCTCCACTGCCACAGCCATTACAGCCTGCTCGACGGCGCCAGCCCGATCGACCGCCTCGTGGAGCGGGCCGTCGAGCTGGGAATGAACGCCCTGGCCATCACCGATCACGGCAACCTGCACGGGGCGATCGAGTTCTACCAGGCGGCCCGGGCCGCCCAGCTCAACCCGATCATCGGCTACGAGGCCTACATCGCGCCGGGCAGCCGCTTCCAGAAGGACGCCGGCAGCCAGAAGGACGCCAGCTACCACCTCACGCTGCTGGCCCGCGACCGCCAGGGATTCGACAACCTGCTCCAGCTGGCGACGAGGGCCTACCTGGAGGGCTTCTACTTCAAGCCGCGGATCGACCGCGAGCTGCTGGAGCAGTTCGGCGAGGGGATCATCTGCCTCTCCGGCTGCTTGTCGAGCGAGTTCAGCCGCGCCCTGATCGGCAGCTCCCGCGAGCAGCGGGAGTCGCTCGCGCAGGCCCGCGAGGTCGCAGGCTGGTTCCAGCGGCGGTTCGGCGACCGGTACTTCATCGAGATCCAGGACAACGGCCTCGACGTGCAGCGGCAGGTGACCGAGGTGGCGCTGGAACTGTCCCGCGAGCTCGGCATCCCGCCGGTGGCCACCTGCGACTGCCACTACGTCAACCGGGAGGACGCCGAGGCGCAGGACATCCTGCTGTGCGTCAACACCGGCCGGTTCCGCAGCGACGCCTCCCGCATGCGGATGGACACCAACGAGTTCTACCTGAAAAGCCCGGCGGAGATGCACGCGGCCTTCGCCGATCTCGACCGCGACGTCGTGGCCGCGGCGGTGAATCGCAGCCAGGAGATCGCCGACGGCGTGTCGCTCGATCTCGAACTCGGCAAGCGGCACTTCCCCGGCTTCGACGTGCCCGGCGGTCTCACGGCGTCGCAGGAACTGCGACGGCTGTGCCTCGAGGGCCTCCGCGAGCGCTACCGCGACGTGCCCAAGCGCTGGACCGACGCGGCGGCCGCCACGGGAGAGCGGACGCTCCACCCGCAGGTGATGGAGCGGCTCGACCGCGAACTCGGCGTGATCGACACGCTGGGGTTCGCCAGCTACTTCCTCATCGTGTGGGACTTCGTGCGGCACGCCCGCGAAAGCGGCATCCCGGCGGCCGCGAGAGGCTCGGGCGTGGGGGCGCTCGTGGCCTACGCGCTCTACCTGTCGCACGTCTGCCCGCTGGAGTACGACCTCCTGTTCGAGCGGTTCCTCGACACGAACCGCCGCGAGGCGCCCGATATCGACATCGACTTCTGCAAGGAGCGGCGCGGCGAGGTCATCGACTACGTCAAGCGGAAGTACGGCGAGGCCAACGTCGCCCAGATCGGGACCTTCGGCACGCTGGCGGCGCGGGCGGCCATCCGCGACGTCGGCCGCGCGCTCGGGCTGCCGATCCCCCGCGTCGACCAGATCGTGGCGCTCGTGCCCGACCAGCTCAACATCTCCCTGGACGAGGCGGCGGCCCCGGGATCGCAGCTCGCGGCCGCCTGCGATGCCGACGCGGAGGTGCGCGAACTCGTCGGCCTCGCCCGGCGGATCGAAGGGCTCGCCCGCAACGTGGGCACGCACGCCGCGGCCGTGGTGATCGCCGACCGGCCGCTCGTCGAGTACGTGCCGCTGCAACGGGTGACGGGCAAGGAGGAGGTGATCACCCAGTGGGCCATGGGCGACGTCGAGCGGGCCGGCCTGATGAAGATGGACTTCCTCGGCCTGCGCTACCTCACGGTCGTCTCGAAGACGCTCGACATCATCGCCGCGACCCGCGGCGCGCGGCCCGACCCACTGGCCTTTCCGCTCGACGACCGGCCGACCTTCGACACGCTCTGCCGCGGCGAGACGAAGGGCATCTTCCAGCTGGAGAGCGGCGGCATCCGCGACCTCCTCCAACGGATGAAGCCCGACCACTTCCTCGACATCGTCGCGGTCAACGCGCTCTACCGGCCTGGTCCGCTCGAGGGCGGCATGGTGGACGACTACGTCGCCGTGAAGCACCGGAGGAAGCGGGCCGAATACCTCCACCCCGTGATGAAGGAGGTGCTGGAGGAGACCAACGGCGTCATGGTCTACCAGGAGCAGGTGATGCGCATCCTGGAACGGCTCGGCGGCATCGAGCTCTCCAGCGCCTACACCTGCATCAAGGCCATCAGCAAGAAGAAGCTGGAGACGATCGCCGCCTTCCGCGAACGGTTCGTCGAGGGGGCGAAGGCCAAGGGGCTCTCCAAGGGGGAGGCCGAGGAACTGTTCGGGCTGATCGAGAAGTTCGCCGGGTACGGGTTCAACAAGAGCCACTCCACGGCCTATGCGCTGCTCGCCTGGCAGACCGCGTACCTCAAGACGCACTTCCCGGTCGAGTTCATGGCGGCACTGCTCTCGGGGGACATCACGGGTCGGAACTTCAAGAAGAAGGACGCGCTCGTCGAGCACGTCGAGGACTGCCGCCGCATGGGGATCGACGTGCGGCCGCCCGACGTGAACGCCTCCGGCGCCGACTTCACCGTGGCCGACGGCAAGATCCTCTTCGGCCTGGCGGCCATCAAGGGCTGCGGCGGCCAGGCGGCGGAGGCGATCGCCGCCGAGCGGACGGCCGCCGGTCCGTTCCGCGACCTCTACGACTTCTGCAGCCGGCTCGACGCGTCGGTGGTCAACAAGACGGCCGTCGAGAGCCTCGCCAAGGCCGGTGCCCTCGACGGCCTCGGCGGCCACCGTGGCGCCATACTGGCCGGCATCGAACGCGCGCTGGCCGCCGGCGCGTCGCGACTGGCCGACCGCAAGAGCGGCCAGAAGAACCTGTTCGACGCCGTCGACGAGGCCCCGCAGGTGGCGGCGACCCCGTCGTCGACCGCCCTGCCCGACGTGCCGCCGCTCTCCGACCTCGAGATGCGGTCGGCCGAGAAGGAGGTGCTCGGGTACTACGTCCACAGCCATCCCCTGGCGGAGCACCGCGACGTGCTGGCGGCGGTGTGCACCCACGGTACGGGCGACCTGGGGGACGCCAAGCCCAAGAGCGACGTGGTGATCGGCGGCCTGGTCGGCGCGCTCAAGCTCTCCAACGTCAAGCAGCCCCGGCCGGGCTCCACGCACACGCGGTACGGGATGTTCGACCTCGAGGACATGGACGGTCTCGTCCGCTCGATCTGCTGGCCCGAGGACTACGCGCGGCTCGGCGAGTGGCTGCAGCCCGACGCGGTCGTGGTGGTGGCCGGGTCGATCGACCGCCGCGCGGGGAGCGAGGAGACGAACCTGATCGTCAACGAGCTGCTGCCGATCGGCGACCTGTGGGGAAAGCCGGTCCGGAGCGTGACGGTCAAGGCGACGGAACCGCGGCACGACGCGGCCGTTCTCGACCGGCTCGCGGCGGTCGTGCGGCGGCACCCCGGCCCGGTGCCGCTGCGGCTGGTGCTGGAACTGGCCGACGGACGCCGCGTCCTGCTCGAGGCGGACCGCGACAAGGTGGCCTGGACGCAGGCCTTCCATCGCGAGCTCGTCGAGCTGCTCGGGCCCGACTGCGTGCGGGCGCCGATCACGCTGGCGGGAAAGAAGCGGGACGCGGGCGGTGCCCGCCGCGGTCCGCCGGGCAGGTCGCCGGCAGGGGTTGGATGAGCTGTGCGGCCTGGGACGGCCGTGACGAGGGACGCGAGCGGGCGGGGCGGGACGAAAAAGGGCGATTGGCCGACCCGTCCGGACCGAACTAGCCTTGTGAGAATCTGCCCCGCTCCGCCCCTCATTCCCCAAGGCGATGCAATGGCTGGAACGCTTCCCGGGCCTGCGACGTCCGCAGCCCGTCGTCACTTGTGGCATCGCCTCGCGAGCCGCGTCGTGCTGGGCATCCTGCTGGCCGTGCTCGGCGGTCCCGCCTTCGGGCAGGGCGTGGGCGGTGGCGGCGGCGTGGGTGGCGGCGGCGGTGGCGGCGGTGGCCTGGGTGGAGGCGGCCAGGGTGGCGGTGGCGGCATCGGCGGCGGCAACACGGCGGCCGGCATCGTGATCGATGCCAGCGGCGTGCTGCGGACACAGATCGTGCCGCACGGCGGGCCCTCGGGCGAGCGGCTCAAGGCGGCCGTGGCCACGCTGCCCGCCGATCTCCGGGCGAAGTCCCCGCTGCGCAAGGTGGCCCTGTCGCGACTGGAGGCGGAGGTCGCCAAGGCCGCGGCGTCCGGCCGTGGCCTTCCCGACGAACTCGCCAAACTCGCCGGCCTGACCCGCATCCAGTACGTCTTCATCTACCCGACCGCCGACTCCGCGGCGGACGCCGCGCCCGGAGAGGTCGTGATCGCCGGCCCGGCCGAACCGTGGATGAGCGATGCCACGGGCCGCGTCGTGGGCACGGCGACCGGTGCGCCCACGGTGCTGCTCGAGGATCTGGCCACGGCGGTGCGGGCGTTCCCGCCGGGCCAGCCGGCCGATCGCAGCATCGGCTGCTCGATCGATCCGACGCAGGAGGGACTCGCCGCCATGCAGGCGTTCCTGAGGAAGCTCGGCCGCGTCAACCCGAAGGCGAGCACGGCCGACATCGTCCACGGCATGCGGGAGTCGCTCGGACCGCAGCGGATCCGCATCGACGGGGTGTCACCCGCCAGCCACTTCGCCCAGGTGATGGTCGAGGCCGACTACCGCATGAAGCTCATCGGCATCGGCCTCGAGCCCGCCCCCGTGAAGATGAACAGCTGGATCGAATTGACGAGCGCCGGCGGCGTCGCCGCGAACGCCCTCCAGCGCTGGTACTTCACCCCCGACTACCAGTGCCTGCGGGTGAGCGAGGACGACCTGGCCCTCGAACTGGTGGGCCGGGGAGTGAAACTCGTGGGCGCGGACGAGGCGGTGCTGCCCGACGGCCGCCGCATGACCGCCGACCGCGCCGACCGTTCGAGCAAGACGTTCACCGAAACCTTCACCCGCAAGTACGCCGAGATCGCCGCCCGCAGCCCGGTCTACGCGCAGCTCCGCACGCTCATCGATCTGGTCGTCGTCGCGGCGTACCTGCAGGAGCACGACGCCTACGGCCGCACCCACTGGGACGCCGCGGCGCTGCGGGACGAACAGATCTGCGTTACGGAGCGGCTGCAGCCGCCGGTGGCCGTCGAGCCGGCGATCAACGCCGTATGGCGGGGCAGCCGGTTGCTCACGCCGATCGGCGGCGGCGTCTCGCTCCAGCCGCGGATGGCCCTCGACTCGCCGAACCTGCTGATGGACGAGAAGGGCACGGTGGCCGAGGCCCGCGCGGCATCCCTGGCCATCCCGGCCGGCCGCTGGTGGTGGGACTGAGTTCACGAAAAACACGACGTCGTGTCGTTTTTTCTTGGAAGCCTCCGGCTTCTGGTGCTCCGCGTGGCCTCCTGCCACGCCGTTTCGGGCGACGCGGTCGCCTCAGGCACGAAGTTCACGAAAAACACGACATCGTGTCGTTTTTTCTTGGAAGCCTCCGGCGTCGGCCGTTCGGGTCACTCCTTGACCCGCTCCAGATAGTCCGCCGTACGGGTGTCGATCTTCACGAGGTCGCCCTGCTCGATGAACGCGGGCACGATGACCTCGGCTCCGGTCTCCAGCCTGACGGGCTTGGTGAGGTTGGTCGCCGTGTTGCCGCGCATGGCCGGCTCCGCGTACTCCACCTTGAGCACCATGTGGTTGGGCGGCTCCATGGAGATCGGGTTGCCGTTGTACAGCAGCATCGAGCAGACCGTCCCCTCCTTGATCCACTTCCACGAGTCGTCGACCTGTTCCTTGGTCAGCTCGTACTGCTCGTAGCTGGAGTTGTCCATGAACACGAACATCTCCCCCTGCTTGTAGAGGAACTGGGCCTCGATGGTCGCGATGTCGGCCGCGTCGAGGGAGTCGCCGCTCTTGTACGTGCGGTCGAGCACCGTGTTCCGCAGCAGGTTCCGCAGCTTGCACTTGTAGAGCGCCTGCCCCTTGCCCGGCTTCACGAAGTTGCACTCGATCATGATGTAGGGGTCGCCGTCGATCTGGACCTTGAGCCCCTTCTTGAATTCGCTCGTGTTGTAGCCTGCCACTGCGTCCGTCTCTCCTGTGCGTTTCCATCCGGGCCGAAGGGGCCGTATCGTATCCGACACGTGCAGCGGCCGGCATGCCATGCAGCCCGACCGGGCCGTCAAGCCTTGCCGCCGGCCCGTCCCCTGTCAACCCGATGCCATGGCCTTCCGGCCGGACCCATGCCCGCCCCGTCAGACACGCTCGCCGCGTCCCGCACGCCGTCGGCAACGTCGCCTTCCGCGGCGGACGGCGGCTGGCAGCGGGAACTGGCGGATGCCGTCCGCGATCCGGCCGAACTGTGCCACCTACTCGGTCTCGACCCCGCGATCGCGGCGGAGGCACGGCGGGCGGCCGGAGGGTTTCCCCTGCTCGTGCCGCGGGGCTTCGTGTCACGGATGAAGCCCGGCGATCCGCGTGATCCGCTCCTCCTGCAGGTGCTGCCCCGCGCGACGGAGCGGGCGGCGGTGCCGGGCTTCTCGGCCGACCCGCTCGCGGAGCGGCAGGCGCTGGCCGCGCCCGGGCTGGTGCGGAAGTACGCGGGTCGGGCGCTGTTGCTGGCGGCAGGCGGCTGCGCGATCAACTGCCGCTACTGCTTCCGCCGGGAGTTCCCCTACGCCGACAGCGGCGTGAGCACCGCGGGCATCGCGGCCGCGGTGGCTGCCGTCGCCGCCGACGACACGCTCCACGAGGTGATCCTGTCGGGCGGCGATCCGCTCCTGCTCGACGACGACCGGCTGGCGGAACTCGTCCACCGGTTGGAGGCGATCCCGCACGTGCAGCGGCTGCGGATCCATTCCCGCCTGCCGATCGTCCTGCCGTCGCGGGTGACCGGCGGCCTGACCGCGTCGCTGGCCCGCACCCGCCTGGCCTGCGTCGTCGTCGTGCACGCCAACCATCCGGCGGAACTGGACGACTCGGTGGCCGCCGCCATCGAGCGGCTCGCGGCCGCCCGCCCGATCCTCCTCAACCAATCGGTCCTGCTGGCGGGCGTCAACGACTCCACGAACGTGCTGGCACGGCTCTCGGAACGGCTGGTCGCGCTCCGCGTCGTTCCCTATTACCTGCACCTGCTCGACCGCGTGCAGGGCACGGCGGCCTTCGACGTCGACGAGGCGACCGCCCGTGCACTGCACGCCGGGCTGCGGGACACGCTGCCGGGCTACGCCGTCCCGCGGTTGGCCCGCGAGGTGCCGGGAGAGCCTGCCAAGGTGTGGCTGGGCTGAGCCGCTCGCGCCGACCCGGCGGCCGCGTGGCCGATTCCCCTTTGCCGCCGACGCAGCGTACACTGCACGGCTCACGAAACGCGGAGGCTGCAGATGAAGGTGCTCATCGGTGTGGACGGGTCGGCGGCGTCGCTCGACGCGGTGCGGATGGCGGGCCGTCTGGTCGACCCGGCCCGCGACGAGGTGGCGATCTACTTCTCGCCGATGGAACTGGAGAAGCGGCTGCTGGGCCGCTCCCACCGGATCGTCGATGGCGCGGCCGCGGCGCTCTTCGAGGAGGCATGCGGTCTCTTGCCCGCCGGGTTCACGAAGCCGCCCGCCATGATCGCCAGTTCGAAGGCGGCGGCGGTCGGCCTGCTCGAATCGGCGGCGGGCTGGCACGCCGACCTGCTCGTGGTGGGAGCCCGCGGACATGGCTCGATCGAACGCCTCCTGCTCGGCAGCGTGTCGCGGGCGGTGGTCCACGGCGCCAGCCTCCCGGTGCTCATCGTCCGGGCCGCCCCGCCGGCCGACCGGGAACTCAGGCCGCTCGTCTGCCACCATGCCGCCAGCGCCGCCACGGTGGCGGCCCTGCTCGACCGGCTCCGCTGGCCCACCGACACCCGCGGCGCCGTGATCGGCGTGGCCGAATCGATGCTCGCAGGTCCCCTGCCCGCCTGGCTGGAGAGGACCGTTCGCGATCCCGACACCGCGGCGATCGCCAACGCGTGGCAGGAGGAGCACGACAAGGACGTGGCCGGCATCGGCCGGCAGTTGGCCGCGTTCCAGGCGACCCTGCCCGCGGCGTTCCGAGACCAGCCGCCGATCCTCGTGACGGGCAACCCCGGCGAGCAGATTCTCGCCCGTGCCAAGCAGGACGGCATCGATCTGATCGTCGTCGGCCGCACGCCCTCCGACACGCTCACCCGCTGGCTCCTGGGCAGCACGTCGGAGGCGGTGATCACCAATGCCGCCGCGAGCGTGCTCATCATCCCGGTGGATCGCCCGCCCCGGACGGAGACGACTGCCTGAGCCGCCGGTCCACGAATGCGGCGTAATCCTTCGGCGTGTCGATGCCGCGGGCGGCATGGGCGATGACCCCCGCCACGATCGGGATGCCGGCCTCGACCAGCCGCAGCTGCTCCAGGCTCTCGACCGCGGCGAGCCGCGAATCGGGGAGGTCGTTCCATGCCTCCAGCACCCGGCGCCGGAAGGCGTAGAGCCCGACGTGCTGCCAGTACAGGGGCGGCGCGGCCGACAACAGCGTGTCGGACCACTCGCGGGCCGCCGGCACGGCGGCCCGGCTGAAATAGACCGCCCGCCAGGCGCCCGCCAGCGACATGCCCACGTCCTCGCCCGACCCCGCGGGCCTCCGCCATGGCGTGAGCACCGCCTTGACGGCGGCGGGGTCGTGGAGGTCCTCGGTCTTCCGCAGGGGCGTGACGAGCGTCGCCACCCCCGCCTCCGGGCAGCGGTCGAGCAGATCGATGGCGGCATCGATCGCCGCGGGGTCGAGTTCCGGCTCGTCGCCCTGCACGTTGACGACGACCGACGCCGCGGGGAGCCGCGACAGGGACTCGACGATCCGTGCCGTGCCGCTCGGGGCGTCGGGCGAGGTCATCACGGCATCGCCGCCGAACCCGCGGACGGCGGCCGCGATCTCGTCGCTGTCGGTCGCCACGAACACGTGATCGGCGCGGGCCGATCCGCTCGCCGCCCGCCAGGTGTGCTCGATGAGCGGCCGGCCGGTCTCCGCGAGGAGCATCTTGCGGGGCAGCCGCTGGCTGGAGAGTCGGGCCGGGATGACGATGATCGCGTGCGAGTGGGCCATGGCTGACGCACCGGAAGTGGGGAGCCCGTCGCGGACGCCGTCGTCCGCGACAGGTCCGGGCACGATACTCGTCTGGCCCGGGGCGAGGCCATGCCAGTAGATTCTTCGCATCCGACGAGGGCGGCGGACACGCCCTCCCCCGGCCAGAGGATTCACCATGTGCGGCATCGTCGGCTACGTCGGGTTTCGCCGGGCCACCGACCTCCTTCTCGAGGGCCTGCGGCGGCTGGAGTATCGCGGCTACGATTCCGCGGGGATCGCCCTGCTGCCCGACGCGGGCGGGCTCCACGTCGTCAAGGCGGCGGGCCGGCTGGCGCGGCTGGAGACGCTCGTGAGGGCCGGCGTGCCCGACAGTTCGACCGGCATCGGACACACCCGTTGGGCCACGCACGGCGCGCCGACCGACGGCAACGCGCACCCGCACCTCGGCGGTGCCGAACATGGCAGCGGCCCGCATGACGACGGCCGCGACGAGGCCAGCGTCGCCGTCGTCCACAACGGCGTCGTGGAGAACTACCGCCGGATCAAGGACCGCCTCGAGGGCGAGGGCTACGTCTTTCGCTCCGAGACCGACACGGAGGTGATCGCCCATCTCGTCGACAGCTGCCTCCGCCGGGCGCTGGCCGCGGGCCGCTGCGTGGCGGACGACCCGGCCGACACGCCGTGGGTGACGGCGGTGCGGGAGGCGGTCTCGCAGCTCCGCGGCACGTACGGCCTGCTCGTGCTGTTCCGCGACCGTCCCGACATGCTCGTGGCCGCGCGGCTGGGCAGCCCGCTGGTCGTGGGCGTGGGCGACGGCGAGCACTTCGTCGCCAGCGATGCCAATCCGCTCGCCGGCCACGCCGACCGCATCGTCTACCTCGCCGATCACGAGGTGGCCGTGATCACGGCCACCTCCCTGCGGGTGCTGCACCGTGACACCGGCCGGATCGAGCCGGCCGTACGGCCACTGGAGCTGTCGGCCGAGGACGTGGGCATGGGCGGGCACGCCCACTTCATGCTCAAGGAGATCCACGAGCAGCCCGAGACGATCCGCTCCGCCATGCGCGGCCGACTGTCGCGGGACGACGCCACGGCGGTGTTCGGCGGCCTCAACCTCACGCCGCGGCAGCTGCAGCGGATCAACCGGATCGTGCTCACCGGCTGCGGCACGAGCTGGCACGCGGCGCTCGTGGGCGAGTACCTCATCGAGGAGTTCGCCCGGCTGCCCGTCGAGGTGGAGTACGCCAGCGAGCTCCGCTACCGCAATCCGCCCCTCGACGAGGGCACGCTGCTGTTCGCGATCACGCAGTCGGGCGAGACGGCCGACACGCTCGCGGCCCTCCGCGAGGTGAAGCGGAAGGGACACCCGACGCTGGCGATCTGCAACGTGGTCGGCAGCACGATCGCCACGGAGGCGGACGGCGGCATCTACCTGCACGCCGGTCCGGAGATCGGCGTGGCGAGCACGAAAGCCTTCACGAGCCAGTGCGTGGTGCTGGCGCTGCTGGCGCTCTACTTCGGCCGGCTGCGGCACATGAGCTACGAGCGGGGTCTCGACTTTCTCGACGCGCTCGAGCGGGTTCCCGACCTGGTCGCCCATGCCCTGGGGGCCGACGCGGCGATCCGGCGCATCGCCGAGCGGTACCAGGACGCGAGCACGTTCCTCTACCTGGGCCGGCAGTACAACTTCCCGGTGGCCCTCGAGGGCGCGCTCAAGCTCAAGGAGATCTCCTACATCCACGCCGAGGGCTATCCGGCGGCGGAGATGAAGCACGGGCCGATCGCCCTGGTGGACCGCTCCACGCCGAGCGTGTTCCTCATCCCCCAGGGGGCCGTGTACGACAAGGTGCTGCTCAACGTCGAGGAGATCAAGGCCCGCAAGGGGCCGGTGATCGCGGTGGCCAGCCCCGGCGACGGGCGGGTGAGGGAATTGGCCGACGAGGTGATCGAGATCCCCGAGGTGCCGGAGTTCCTCCAGCCGATCGTCGCGGCCGTGCCGCTGCAACTGCTCGCGTACCACATCGCCGTGCTGCGGGGCTGCGACGTGGACAAGCCCCGCAATCTGGCCAAGAGCGTGACGGTGGAATGAGCCGCCGGGAAGCCGGGGGTTCTTGCATCGGGGACGACGATTGGTAGCATCAACGTCCGGCTGGAAGAGCGGCCGCACTCGCCCGAGTGGCGGAATTGGCAGACGCGCAAGATTCAGGTTCTTGTCCAGGTAACTGGGTGGAGGTTCAAGTCCTCTCTCGGGCACTTTCGGCGGACGGCCGCGCCGGCTTCACCGCGGCGCGATCGTGAGCGGGATCGCTCCCGTTGCCCCGGTGTTCGGCTTCGGTAGGATGGGACCGAGGCTGTAGCTCAGTCGGTAGAGCATCGGACTTTTAATCCGTTGGTCCTGGGTTCGAGCCCCAGCAGCCTCACTCGATTCCGACGCACGGAAACCGACGCGGGCCCGGCTGGCCCGGCCGCGAGGAACGCCACCGTGCGACTCGGCTTCGTCTCCGCGATCCTCCCGGAACTGTCGCTCGCGGAGGTGCTCTCCTTCGCGGCAGACTGCGGCTACGAGTGCGTCGAGGTGATGTGCTGGCCGGCCGGACGGGCCGACCGGCGGTACGCGGGCGTCACCCATCTCGACGTGACGTCGCTGTCGGCCACGACGGCCGACGGCATCCGCGGCCTCTGCGACCGGCACGGCGTGTCGATCAGCGCGCTGGGCTACTACCCCAACGTCCTCTCCCCCGACGCGGGCGAGGCGGAGCGGTCGACGCGGCACCTCGAGCAGGTGATCCGGGCGGCACCGCGGCTGGGCATCTCGACCGTGAACACGTTCGTCGGCCGCGACTGGCGGCTGTCGGTGGACGACAACTGGCCGCGGTTCCTCGCCACGTGGCGGCCGCTCGTGGCCCTGGCCGAGGAGCACGGCGTGCGGATCGGCATCGAGAACTGCCCGATGCTGTTCACGGCCGACGAGTGGCCCGGCGGCAAGAACCTCGCCGCGTCGCCGGCGATCTGGCGGCGGATGTTCACCGACATCCCCAGCCCCTCGTTCGGCCTCAACTACGACCCGTCGCACCTCGTCCTGCAGCACATGGACGAGTCGGCGCCGCTGCGGGAGTTTTCCCCGCGGCTGTTCCACGTGCACGCCAAGGACGTGCGGATCGACCGGCACGTCCTCGACGACGTCGGCATCCTCGCCCACCCCAACCGCTGGCACCACCCCGTGCTGCCGGGGCTCGGTGACGCCGACTGGGGGCGGTTCTTCGCGGTGCTCGGCGAACTGCGGTACCGCGGCCCGGTATGCGTGGAGGTCGAGGATCGCAGCTACGAACATTCGCTCGCCGCGCGGAAGGCGGCACTCGCCCAGTCGCTCCGCTTCCTGCGGAATTACGTCCCCGTCGGCGGCCTCGGCTGACCGCCGCCCCTCGCCGGAGCCACCCCGTGTCCTACGTCGCCGCCGCCGACCGCTACCGGACCATGCCCTACCGCCGCTGCGGCTCGAGCGGGCTCGTGCTGCCGTCGATCACGCTCGGGCTCTGGCACAACTTCGGCGACACGACGCCCCTCGAGACGCAGCGGGAGATGCTCTGCACGGCGTTCGACCTCGGCATCACCCACTTCGACCTCGCCAACAACTACGGCCCGCCCTACGGCAGCGCGGAGGCGAACTTCGGCACGCACCTGCGCCGCGACTTCCATCCGTACCGCGACGAGCTCGTGATCTCGACGAAGGCCGGCTGGGACATGTGGCCCGGTCCGTACGGCCAGGGGGGCGGCTCGCGGAAGTACGTGCTCGCCAGCCTCGACCAGAGCCTGCGCCGCATGGGGCTCGACTACGTGGACATCTTCTACTCCCACCGCTTCGACCCCGACACGCCGCTGGAGGAGACGGCCGGCGCGCTGGCGACCGCCGTCCGGCAGGGCAAGGCGCTCCACGTCGGGATCTCCAGCTACTCGCCCGGCAAGACCCGGGAGATGGCGGGACTGCTCCGCGGGCTGGGAGCACCCTGCCTCATCCACCAGCCCGCCTACAACATGCTCAACCGCTGGATCGAGGCGGAACTGCTCGACACGCTCGCGTCCGAGGGGATCGGCTGCATCGCCTTCAGCCCGCTCGCGCAGGGGCTGCTCACGGACAAATACCTCGGCGGCGTGCCGGACGACGCCAGGATCAACCGCCCCGGGGGCCAGTCGCTCGCCCGGGAGCACCTGTCGGCCGCCAACCTCGACCGTGTCCGGGCCCTCGACGCGTTGGCCCGCGACCGCGGGCAATCGCTGGCGCAGATGGCGGTGGCCTGGGTGCTGCGGCATCCGCAGATGACGTCGGCGCTGGTGGGCGCGAGCCGTCCCGGGCAGGTCCGCGAACTCGCCGCCGCGGTCGACCGGCTCGACTTCACCGGCGACGAGCTGGCCGCCATCGACCGTCACGCGGTGGAGGGGGGCATCAACCTGTGGGAAAAGCCGTCGACGGACCGGCGGCCGTGACCCGCATGATCTCCCGCACGTTCCTGCCCGGCCCCGCGGCGGCGACCGTCCGCACGCCGCAGGGCGCCGTGCTGCCGGTGCCCGAGGGGTGGACGCTCCTGCCACCGGGCGACGCGGCACTGACCCGGCGGGTGAAGGCCGCGGGCGAGCATTGGCTCGTGCAGGAGAAGGTGGGACGCAGGCTGTTTTCGCGGGGCGTGTGGGCACCGCAGGACGTCATCGCCCGGATCGAGGCCGAACTGGCCGCCGAGCGGGCCACCGAGGGCCATGCCCGCCGCAAGGCGGCCGACACGAACCGGCGGGAGCGGGCGCAGGCCGACTACGTCCGCGACTTCGAGGCGGCGGTCCTCGCCTTTCTCGCCTTCCACGAGCGGCATGCCGCCATCGCCCGACGGCTCGCCCGGGCCGTCACCGCCCACGCCACGCCGGTGGGGAGCGGCACCGTGGCCCGCACCCGTCGCATCCCCCTCCAGCGCCGGGCCGAAGCCGCCGTGATCGCATGGATGCGGCACCAGACGACGGCCTACGACACGATGGCGATCCCCAAGGTGCGGGGAAAACGCCGCGAGGTGCGGCGGGCCCTGGCGCAGCGGTCGCAGGAACTCCTGCGTCGCTACCGGCGCGGCGACGGCGCGGTCACCGCTGGCGCCGGCGACTGCCCGCTGGCGCGGGCCCTCGACCACCGCGGCATTTGACAGCGGCGGCCCGCCGACTCGATGCTCTGTGGGCCCGGCGACGTCCGCCGGATCGATCCGGGGAACGCTTCCATGCCGCCGCAGGCGCGCACATCCGCCGGCCTCCGTGCCGCGGGCCGGGCTCTCGCCATCTGCCTGGCGGCGATGGCGTGCGCCGCGGCCGCCGTCGCGGACGAACCGCTGAAACTCACGCTGCGATCCCGCACCGAAGTCGCCCCGGGCAGCGGCCGCTTCCAGGCCGCCACCCGCCACGTCGAGTGGGCGGCCCGGGAAACGGCCATCGTGGTCTGCGACATGTGGGACACGCACACCTGCCCGGCCGCCGCGGCGCGCGTGGCGGCGATGGCGCCGCGGATGAACGACCTGCTCACCGCGGCACGGGCCCGCGGCGTGTTCGTCATCCACGCGCCGAGCGACACGATGGCGTTCTACGAGGGCCATCCGGGCCGCCGGCTCGCCCAGGCGGCCCCCGCCGCCGAGCCGCGCGTGCCACTCCGGCGCTGGTGTCCGCTCGATCCCGACCGCGAAGTCCGGCTGCCGATCGACGACGGCGACGGCGGCTGCGACGGCGGCACCACGTGGCGGTCGGGCGATCCCTTCCCGTGGACGCGGCAGATCGCGACGATCGACATCGCCGCCGGAGACGCGATCACCGATTCCGCCGAGGCCTACAACCTGCTGCGGCAGCGGGGCATCCGCAACCTCCTCGTGATGGGCGTGCACACGAACATGTGCGTGCTCGGACGCCCGTTCGGCATCCGGCAGATGGTCGGCCAGGGCCTGAACGTGGCGCTGGTCCGCGACCTCACCGACGCCCTCTACGACCCGGCGCGGCCCCCGTTCGTCAGCCACTTCACCGGCACCGACCTCGTCGTGGAGCACGTCGAACGGCACTGGTGTCCGACGCTCGTCAGCGGCGACCTGCTGGACGGACGGGAATATCGCTTCCCGGAGGACACGCGGCCGCACGTCGTGATCGTGCAGGGAGAGGAGGAGTATGGCACGGCCGAGACGCTGCCCCCCTTCGCCCGCGACACGCTCGGCAAGAACTGCCGGGTGTCGTTCGTCTGGCTCGCTCCCGGCACGCCGGCCGACGTTCCGGGCATCGACGCCGTCCGGGAGGCCGACGTCCTGTTCATCAGTGCCCGCCGCCGACCGCTGCCCGCCGCCGCCCTCGCCGTGCTCAAGGCCCACGTCGCGGCCGGCCGGCCCGTCCTCGGCATCCGCACCGCCAGCCACGCCTTCCACCTGCGCAAGGCGGCGCCGCCGGCCGGGCTGGCCGACTGGCCCGACATCGACCCGCAGGTGTTTGGCGGCGGCTATACGAACCACCATCCCCACGATCTCGAGAACACGGTCTGGCCCGTGCCCGAGGCCCGGGGGCATCCGATCCTGGAGGGCATCCCGGCCACCCCCTTCCCGGCGCACGGCGGTCTCTACCTGACGTCGCCCCTGGCCCCCGGCGCGGTCGAACTGCTCCGCGGCAGGGCGGCGGGCATCGCCCGCGAGGAGCCGGTGGCGTGGACGTTCGTCCGTGCCGACGGCGGCCGGTCGTTCTACACGTCGCTCGGATCCCGCCAGGACTTTCAGCGGCCGGAATTCATCCGCCTGCTGGCCAACGCCGTCGCCTGGCTGGCCTCCGCCCCGCCCACCCGCTGAAGCCCGGCGGACAGGGCCCCGACGATGCCCCGGCACGCCGGAAGACGAGCCGCAGGGGTCGGCGAACGCTCGAGGAGCTTTGGGCCGCCCCGGCCCACGCGACGAGACGTTTGCCGCCCCGCCGCCGGCACGGCCGCACCACGAGCCGCAGGGGTCGGCGAACGCTCGAGGAGCTTTGGGCCGCCCCGGCCCACGCGACGAGACGTTTGCCGCCCCGCCGCCGGCACGGCCGCACCACGAGCCGCAGGGGTCGGTGTCCCGCCTACTCGCCGGTCTCTTCCGTCGGACGGTCGTCGTCCTGACCGCTCTTGCCCCGCCGTCTCGGCTTGGGATCGTCGTGCCGCCGGAAGACCGCCACCACGTCCTCGATGGGCACGACGTACAGCAGGTTGTTCTGCTCGAAGTCCACCGGGATCGAGTTCTTGGGATGGAACAGCACCTTGTCGTACTTCTCGATGGGAAAGTCGGCGTCCCGCTCGACCTGCAGGCTGACCTCGACCACACGGCCGGTGATCGTGGGGATCTCCGCCTGATCGGGAAGCACGATGCCGCCCCGCGTCGTGTGACGGCTCTCGTCCTTGCGGATGAGCACCCGCATCCCCAGCGGCTCGACGAATTCATCCACAGCCATGGCCTGTCCGTTCGCCTCGCAAGACCGTGTCCGACATCCCGCGGTCCACCGCCGCGGAGCCCCTGTTGTACGCCCTGGCCCCCGACCCGGCCAGCCGTGGACACCCCGGCGGCGACCGATGGAACCTCGGTTTTCAGCCTGTTTTCCGGCTGGCCCCGGCCGCCGTCGGACGCCACAATCCCCGCCCCCGACGAGTGGCCCCGACGAGCCGCCGCCATCGCCCGCCCAGCCGCGTGACCACCCATGACTCCATCCCGCTCTCCGTCGCTCGGCATCGCCGCGATCGCGGTCCACCAGCCCGCCTGGCAGCTGGACAACGGCTGGTTCGGTGACGCCATGCCGCGGAAGTTCGCCCACCATACCGGCATCGAGTCGCGGGGCATCTCCGGCGACGACGAGGTGACCATGGGCCTGGAGGCGGTGCGGCGGCTGCAGCGGGAGACGGGCCTGCGGCTCGCGGACTGCCGCGGCATCGTCTTCGTGTCGCCCTCGTTCATCCCGCCGTCGGTGGCCCGCCGGCATCTCGATCCCGTCGCGGCGGTCCGCGAGCGGACGAGCGTCGCGGCCCGCAGCCTGGCCCGAGGCCTGGGCGCGGATCACTGCCGCACCATCGGCCTCAACTGGTTCTGCTGCGGCTACACCCGTGCGCTCGCGCTGGTCTGCCGCCGCTGGGCACCGCGGCTGCGGCTCCGGCCCGACGAGCACCTGATCGTCGTCACCGCCACCCGCATCAGCAGGATCACCGACTACGGCTGCCTGCAGACGGCCGGTCTGTTCGGCGACATGGCGGCAGCCACCCTCGTCGTGCCCGCCACCGCCCGCCGCCACCCCGCCCACTTCGAGATCGTGCACGCCGCCGCCGAGAAGCGGCCGGCGGAGCGATCGACCTTCGACTTCCATCTGCGGCCCGGTGTCCCGCTGCCGAACCCCGCCGGCGGCGTCACGCACGCCGCGGAGCGGCTGGTCTACGCGCTCGACGGCATGGCGATCGCCGAGATCGCCCCGCGGTCGATGTCGGCGGCGGTCGCCACGGCGTTGGCCGATGCCGGCCTGCCGGGCCGCGACGTGCACTTCGTGGTGCCGCACCAGGCCGGCACGGGCATCGTCCGCTTCACCGGGATGAAGCTCGAGGAACTCGGCGTGGGCGGCGAACTCGTCAACGGGCTCACGCGACGCACCGGCAACGTCAGCGCCTGCTCGCTGCCGCACGCCCTCAGGGAAACCTGGTCCCGGCTCCACGGGCTGATCGCCTGCCCCACCGCCGCCGTCGGCAGCCCCGGCAGGCCCGAGGTGCTCCAGGGCTGCATCCTGCTGCGGTCCACCGCCGCACACCACCGACAGGCCGTGGCCGTCGCCTGACGCCCCTGCCGCCGGAGCATCCAGCATGCGATCGCTGCATCGCGACGAGGTCCGCGACGTCGATCGGCGGGCGATCGAAGAGTATGGCCTGCCGGGCATCGTGCTCATGGAGAACGCCGGGCGGAACGCCGCGGCCCTGCTGCACGACCTCGCCGGCGCGGCGGAGACGACGCTGCCCGTGGCGGTCGTCTGCGGCAAGGGCAACAACGGCGGCGACGGGTTCGTGATCGCCAGGCACCTCGAGAACCTCGGCCACCCCGTGGTCGTGCTGGTGGCCGCGGCCCGCGACGCCGCCACCGGCGACGCCGCCATCAACCAGCGGGTGGTGCAGCGGGCGGGCCAGCCCATCGCATGGCTGGAATCCGCCGACCAGGCCTGCTGGGAGCGGTCGCTGGCCGGGGCCGGCTGGATCGTCGACGCCCTGCTGGGCACCGGCACCACGGGCCCGGCCCGCGGGCCGATGGCCCTCGCGATCGACGCCATCAACGCCACGCGGTCCCGCGGCGGCACGCGGGTGTTCGCCGTCGATCTGCCCTCGGGCCTCGACTGCGACACGGGCCTGCCGGCGGGACCATGCGTGCGGGCCGACGTCACCGGCACGTTCGTGGCCCGCAAGGCCGGCTTCGACCGGCCCGGGGCCGCGGCGTACACGGGCGCCGTGCACGTGCTGGACATCGGGGCGCCCAAGGCCCTGCTGCACGACGTCGGCTGCCGCTGACCACGGCGGCGGCTCCCGCTGCCACACCGGCTGCCTCGCCGGCTGCCCGGCGTGGTGTCGAGCCTCGCGCGGTGCCCAGCGCGGTACCTAGCGCGGTACCTAGCGCGGTACCTAGCGCGGTACCTAGCGCGGTACCTAGCGCGGTACCTAGCGCGGTACCTAGCGCGGTACCTAGCGCGGACCGAGTTCGCGGTCGAGGAAGGCGTAGCCGAGCGCCTCCATGAACGCCCGCTGACGGTTGTCTGCGGCGCCGCCGTGCCCGCCCTCGATGTTCTCGTAATAGAACACCGGCTTGCCCAGCGACTCGAGCAACGCCGTCATCTTGCGGGCATGCCCGGGATGGACCCGGTCGTCCCGCGTCGAGGTGGTGATGAGGATCGGGGGGTAGTCGCGGGCGGGATCGACGTTGTGGTAGGGCGAGAACCGCCGCAGGAACTCCCAGTCCGCCGCATCGTCGGGATTGCCGAACTCGCCCATCCAGCTCGCGCCGGCCAGCAGCGTGTGGAACCGCCGCATGTCGAGCAGCGGCACCTGGCAGACGATGCCGCCGAACAGGTCGGGACGCATCGTCAGCATGTTGCCCATCAGCAGGCCGCCGTTGCTCCCGCCCTTGATGCCGAGGTGCCGCGGCGAGGTCACCCCGCGGGCGACGAGATCCTCGGCCACGGCGATGAAGTCCTCGTAGGCGCGGTGCCGGCCGGCCTTGAGGGCCGCCTGGTGCCACTCGGGGCCGAACTCGCCGCCGCCGCGGATGTTCGCGATCACGTAGACGTGCTTCCGCTCCAGCCACGCGGCCCCGACGAGCGGCTCGTAGCCGGGCAGCAGCGGGATCTCGAAGCCGCCGTACCCGTAGAGCAGCGTCGGCGTGCTGCCGTCGCCGGGGAGCGTGTCCGGGCCGACCTGGAAGTAGGGGACCCGCGTGCCGTCGCGGGACACCGCCTCGTGCTGCGACACCCGCAACCCCTCGGCGGCGAAGAAGGCGGGCGACGCCTTGAGCCGCTCGGGGGCCGGCGCGGCCGCGTCGCCGACCGTGCCCAACGACAGCGTCGCCGGCTCCAGCGAACTGGCCGTGATCATGAAGTACTCGTCGGTCTCGAGGTCGTCCACCGGGATCGCCGAGGCAGTGCCGTACGCCGGCAGGCCCGGCAGCGGCACACGGTGCCACTGCCCGTCGCGGAACGACAGGCCGAACAGCCGGTTCCGGACGTTGTCGAGCGTGGTGATGATCAGGTGGTTGCGGGTGGAGGCGAAGGAGACCAGCGACGTGCGCGGCGTCGGCTCGAAGAGCACGTGGAGGTCGCGGGCCCCGGCGAGGAACGCCTCCAGGTCGGCGGCCAGCAGGCTCCCCGCGGCATAGGTCGTGCCCGCCACGGTCCACGGGCTCCGCAGCTCCATCAGCAGCCACTCGCGATGCAGGCCGGCGGTGGCGTCGTCGGGCTTGTCGATCCGCACGAGCCGGCCGTCGCGCCGCAGGAACATCTCGCTGGAGTAGAACGCCTTCTGCCGCACCACGACGTCGCGTTCGAAGCCGGGCGTCAGGTCCCGCCAGGCGGTCACGCTCATGTCGTCGGTGCGGCCCTCGTAGACGAGCGGCGCGTCCGCCAGCGGCGTGCCCCGGGACCACTCGCGGATCGTCCGGGGATACCCGGAGTCGGTGAGCGACCCCGGGCCGACATCGGTGGCCACGAACAGGCTGTCGGCGGACCGCCACGCGACCCGGCTCTTCGCCTCCGGCAACGCGTAGCCCCCGGGCACGAACGCCCGACGTTCGAGGTCGAATTCCCGCACCACGTCGGCATCGGCCCCGCCGCGGGAGAGCGACACGAGGCACAGGCGGTCCTCCGGCTCCAGCACCGTGGCCCCGTGCCAGACCCAGTTCTCGCCCTCCGCGGCCGCGAGCGCGTCGAGGTCGATGACGGTCTCCCAGTCCGGCTCGGCCCGGCGGTATTCCGCCGGCGTCGTCCGCCGCCACAGGCCCTTGGGGTGCGCGGCGTCGCGCCAGAAGTTGTAGAAGCGGTCGCCGATCTTCGTCACCATCGGGATCCGCTCCTTCGCATCGAGGATCCCGCGGAGCCGCGTCTCCAGGGCCGTGAACCGGTCGGAGGCCGCCAGCGCCTCCGTGCTCGCCGCGTTCCGCCGCCGGACCCACTCCAGGGCCCGTTCCCCGCCGACCTCCTCCAGCCAGAGGAAGGGATCGTCGGGCTCGTCGGCGGGCATCGGTCGGGGCATGCTGGGCATGGCGAGGCAGAGGAGGGCCAGGGCGGCACGGAGCGGACGGTGGCGACACGCCGGCGGGGGCAGGCTCATGACCGTGTCTGCCCCGAACCGAGCACGACGTACTTGTAGGTCGTCAGTTCCCGCGTGCCGCACGGCCCGCGGGCGTGGAGCTTGTCGGTGGAGATGCCGATCTCGGCCCCGAGCCCCAGCTCCCCGCCGTCGTTGAACCGCGTGCTCGCGTTGACCATCACCACCGCGGTGTCGACGCGGGCCACGAACCGGTCGGCCGCCTGCGGGTCGGCCGTGACGATGGTGTCGGTGTGCCGCGAGCCGTAGCGGTTGACGTGGTCGATCGCCGCGTCGAGCGACTCGACGACGGCGCAGGAGATCTTGGGGCCGAGATACTCCGTGGCGAAGTCGGCCTCGGTCGCCAGGCCGGCACCGGGCACCAGCCGCCGCGTGGCGTCGTCGCCGACCATCTCGACGGCGTGTGCCTGCAGGGCGGCGGCGACGTCGGGCAGGAACCGCGCGGCGACGTCGCGGTGCACCAGCAGCGACTCGGCCGCGTTGCACACCCCCATCCGCTGGCACTTGGCGTTCACCGTGATCGACGTCGCCATGGCCAGATCGGCGGCCCGATCGACGTACACGTGGCAGTTGCCCGTGAAGTGCTTGAGCACGGGCATCCGTGCCTCCGCGCACACCCGGCGGATGAGCGTCTCGCCACCCCGCGGGATGACGATGTCGACGAGGTCGTCCATGGCCAGGAACGCGCCGACGGCGTCGCGGTCGGGCGTATCGACCAACTGCACGCAGTCCACCGGCAGGCCGGCGTCCGCGATCGCCCGGCGCATGCTGGCCACGATCCGCGCGCTCGAGTGGGCCGCCTCCTTGCCGCCGCGGAGGATGATGGCGTTGCCTGCCGCGACCGCCACCGCGGCCGCGTCGGCCGTGACGTTGGGCCGCGATTCGTAGATGAAGAACACGACGCCCAGAGGCACCCGCACCTTGCGGACCACGAGGCCGTTGGGGCGGGTCGTCTCCTCGATCCGCTCGCCCACGGGATCGGGAAGCGCCGCCACCGCCTCGACCCCGGCCGCGATCCCGTCCACCCGCCGGCGGTCGAGCGTGAGCCGGTCGATGGCGGCGGCAGTGAGCCCGTAGCCGGGGGCGGCGGCCAGATCGGCCGCGTTGGCCGCGAGGATCTCGGCGACGTCGGACCGGATGGCGGCGGCGGCGGCCCGCAGGCAGGCGGCCTTCCGCTCCCCGGGAATCCCGGCCAGGTCGATGGCCGCGGCCCGGGCCCGGGCCGCGATCCCGCGGCAGTGGGCGGCCAGGGCGGAGCCGGTGGGGGCGGCGGCGGAAGCGGACGAGGCCATGGCTGGATCCGTGTGGCGGCGGGCGGTTTGGACTATCCTACCGCGAAGCTCCCGTTCTTCCCACGCAGGAGACGCTCCCGATGATCGCCCCGCAACCGTCCCGCCGCTCCTTCCTCTCCGCCGCCGGCACCGCCGCGGCCGCGGGCGTCGCCGCGGCCACGCCGCTCGGCCGTCTGTTGGCCGCCACCCCGGCCGGCGACCTCAAGCTCGGCATCCAGCTCTATTCGCTCCGCGGCTACAAGGTGGACGAGGCGCTGCGGCACGCCCGCGACCTCGGGTTCACCCACGTGGAGTTCTATCCAGGCATGTATCCGGTGAACTCCGACGCGGCCGCGATCGAGGCGATGAAGCGGCAGTTGGCCGATCTGGGGCTGGCGATCTCCGCGCACGGCGTGAACGGCTTTTCCAAGAACGCCGACGCCAACCGCAAGGTGTTCGAATTCGCGAAGGCGGCGGGCATCCGCACGCTCAGTGCCGACCCCGACCCCGACGCCCTCCCGAACCTCGACGCCCTCGTCAAGGAGTTCGACATCCGTATCGCGATCCACAACCACGGCCCCACCCACCGCTACAACAAGGCGATCGACGTGCTGCACGCGGTCGAGAAGTACGACCGGCGGATCGGCGCCTGCGCGGACCTCGGCCACTACCTGCGGTCCGGCGAGCGTCCGACCGAGGTCATCCGGCTGCTGCAGGGCCGGCTGTACGGGGTGCATCTCAAGGACTTCGCGGAGATGCAGGACAAGACGAAGGGCGTGATCCTCGGCAAGGGCCACATCGACGTGCCGGCGGTGATGGCGGCGCTCATGGCGGCCGACTTCCCGGCCGACGGCGCGCTGTCGATCGAGTACGAGGAGAACCCGCAGAACCCGCTCGCCGACCTGAAGGCCTGCGCGGATGCGGCCCGGGCGGCGATCGCCGGGGCCTGACGGCGGCCGGTGCATCCCCGCCGGGGGATGCACCACCCACCCCTCACCCCATGCAAGCCCCGAGCGTCAGCGACGGGACCCTGCACCCACGATTCGGGCTCGTCCCCCGGCTCAGGCCGGGGGCTTGCATGACCTTCACGGCCGCGACCCCATGCAAGCCCGGAGCGTCAGCGACGGGACCCTGCCGCCGCGCAGAACAGGTCGAGCGCCGCGCGGACGACGGCGACGGCGTGCACGCGGACGATCTGCACGCCCTGGAGGGCCAACGCGCAGGCCACTCCGGCGGTGCCGCCGTCCCGCTCCTCGAGCGTGGCGGGCCTGCCGAGCGACCGCTCGATCGAACTGCCGATGAAGCCCTTGCGGGAGTGCCCGACGAGGATCGGCACCCCCATGTCGAGGAACGCGGATGCACTCGCCACCAGTTCGAGGTTGTGGGCGTGCGTCTTGCCGAACCCGATGCCCGGATCGAGACAGATGCGGTCGATGCCGATGCCCGCGTCGGTCAGGTCGTCGCGGCGGCCGGCGAGGTAGCCGCGGATCTCCCCCACCACGTCGTCGTACCGAGGATCCACCTGCATGGTCTGCGGCGTGCCGCGCATGTGCATCACGCACACGCCGGCACCCGAGTCGCGGGCCACGCCGAGCATGTCCGGATCGCCCTCCAGCCCCGTGACGTCGTTGATGATCTCGGCCCCGAGCTCGACTGCGCGGGCGGCCACCGCGGCCTTGGACGTGTCGATCGAGACCGGCACGCCGGCCCGGGCCGCCAGTTGCCGCACGACCTCCGTGATGCGCCGCAGTTCCTCCTCCGCGGGCACCGGCAGGGAAAACGGCCGCGTGCTCTCGCCGCCGACGTCGAGGATGTCGGCTCCTGCGGCGACGAGCGACAGTCCGTGCGCCACCGCCTCGTCGACGGCGGCGTGCCGGCCGCCGTCGGAGAAGCTGTCGGGCGTGACGTTCACGATCCCCATCACGAGCGGCCGCCGGCCCGCGGCGCGATCGGCACCGGGCAGCGGCAGCCGCACGGTGCGCAGACGCCAGTGCGTGGGACGGGCAGGATCGGCCATCCCGCCATTCTACCCCACCAAGCACGAGCGAGCCGGGATCGCCTGCCCGCCTCGGTCGCGACGATCGCTCCGCCTCCCCCCCACCCCCAAGGACGAGCGAGCCGGGATCGGCTCCCCCGCCTCGATCGCTCCGCCGTCCCCCACCCCCCAAGGACGAGCGAGCCGGGATCGGCTGAAGCTCGAGGAGCGTTGGGCCGCGTCTCGCGGCCCACAGCGACGAGACTTCTGCCGGCCCGGCTCGCGGCGCGCGCACCGTCCGCTACCAGGGTTCCTCCATCAGCCCCACGATCTGCTGCGCCATCTTCACGATCATCTCCTGCTGCGTGCTGGCGACCGAGCGGCCGTACTCCGGCACGAGCATCGCGGCCTGCCCCACGTCGACGCTGGCCGCCGGCAGCGGCACGCCTCCCGACGCCAGCACGGCACCGCCGCGGTCGGCCCAGGTCACCAGGACCTGGAAGTTCATCTCCACCATCCGTGACTGGTCGGTGGGGCTCTCCACCACCATGCGCTTCGTGTCGGCGACGATCCGCGCCGTGAGCACGCTGTCGGCGGCGGGATCGCCCACGACCTTGAACGGCGTGCGCTTCTCGATCTCCTTGCAGACGGCCTCGGTGAGCCGCTCGCCGATGTCGATGCTCGGCGTGGTGCGGAAGCTGTCGGACTGGATGATCGGCACGTAGACCGTCCGCACGTTCGGCGCGTAGAGCGTGTTGTTGCCGAACCGGTAGCCGGCGCAGCCGACACAGGCGACGCCGCCCGCCAGGCACAGGCCGAGAAGGGCGAGCGCGGCCGGCCGACGGTGGAATGCGACACGCGCGGCCATGGCAGCCCTTCGGGTCAGCGGAGCGGCGGTGCGATCCCCGAGGTGTCACCCCGGGCGATCGCCGTGTCGGCCTCGGCCATGGCGTCGAGTTCCGCCTCCTTCAGCGAGTCGGGATTGAGCAGCGCGGTGAGCATCGGGAACGGATTGTCGGAGACGTCGTCCAGATCCTTGTACGCGTCGAGCCGATCGCGGGCCTGCTGGGCGAGCATCGTCTTGGGGTAGTCGCGGGCGATGAGCGCGTAGTAGATCCGGGCCGACGTGTAGTGCTTTCCCTTGGCGTAGAACTCGGCCCGGTTCCAATGCCGCGTGGCCTGCTGGGCGGCGATGGCCGCCCGGGTCGTCTGCACCCGCTCCGATTCGTCCGCCGACAACTGGTCGGGAAACTGCACGAGCGTCTGGTCCGCGAGCAGTTCGGCCTCGTCGAGCACGCCCCCCTCGTAGCCGGGCCCCTGGTAGGCGCGGAGCTTGGCCTGCAGCCCGAGCAGGTGGGCCTGCAGCAGGAAGTCGCTGTCGGGATACTCGCTGCGGAGCAGCCCGTAGAAATAGTCGGCGTCGAGCCACTGGCGATCGACGAAGTGGGCGTTGGCCTGCGCCATGATGCTGTCGTCGGCGAGCGGCCCGCGCGGGTCGTTGATCCGCACGTGGTCGAACGCCTTGATCGCCCGGCCCCGGGTGTCGAACAGCGGTCGCGATCGGTCCACGAGGTTCGGCACGATCGTCATGTAGTCGTGCTTCTGGTCGAGCGCGATCCAGTACTGGGCGATGACGAACTGGCGCTGGGCGATGCGGTCGAGGTAGCGCGAGTTGGCGTACTTCTTCACCAGTTCGTCGTAGCAGTCCTCGGCCTTCGGGTAGCGGTCGAGGAAGAACCAGCACTCCGCGAGCTGCCAGAGCGCGTCCTCCTCGATCACCGAATCGGGCCAGCGGTCGATCGCCACCTTGTAGTGCTTCACCGCCTCCGCGTACTTGCGTTCGCGGAACAGCCCGTCCGCCTGCGCGAGAGCCTTGCGGGCCACGGGCTCGTTCGGGCCGCGGCCGAGCAGCTTCTTCCAGCGCTTCTTGATGTTCTCCCCCTTGAAATAGTCCCAGCCGAACTCCTGCTCGGTGGGATTGAACTCCGAGGAGATCACGGAGGAATCGGCGTCCTCCCCCAGTTCGCCGGCCAGCTTCTTCTCCGCCGCGGCGTCCTTGGCCCACGGCCAGGTCGGCGTCTTCAGGGTCGCGCACCCGGCCTGCGCGACCGCGCAGGCGGCCACCACCCACGGGGCGAGGCCGGCACGACGGAGGCGGACGGTGGGGAGTGGCATGGAAGCCTTGGTTTCAGCCGGGGGCGGGCGGTCAGGAGGGGCGTCGCGAGACGGGCGGACGTTTCGGCTGCAGGAGCGAGGCGACCCGCGGCCGCCTGCCCAGCAGGTGGGACAGGAAGGTGTTCATGACGGCCCGCACCTCCGCATCGACCGCCGGCGGCAGGGCGAGCGACCGCCAGGCGTCGGGCGTCCCGGCGAGGAGCCGCAGGGCGGCGAGGCCGTCGGGCGTGAGCGAGACCACCGCACGCTTGCCGCCCCGGCACGCCTGGCACAGGACGCCGCCGTCGAGCATTCCGAAGGCGATGCGGCCGGCCGTCCCCACGGCGCCGCCGCAGGCGGCGCATCGCAGCAACGCCGGGCCGTGGCCGGTGAGCCGGAGGATGGCGAGTTCCGCGTGCGTGACGAGCGCCCGCACCGTCGCGTCGGCGAGCGGGCTGGCGGCCGTGTCGGGGGTGTGTCCATGGCGTGGGGCCGACAGGGTGCGGAGGGCGGAGCGGGCGACGTCGAACAGTTCGGGCTGGGGATCGCCATCGGCGGTGAGCGTGTCGAGGAGTTCCGCCACGTCCATGCCGCCGAGGAACGCCGCCTGGCTCCTGCCGACACGGAACCGGTGCTCGAGACAGGCCTCGGTCACGAGGTCGAGGCCACCCGAGGATTTGCGGAGGACGAGTACCTGACAGATCGAAAGCAGGTCAAGGGCGGCATCGAATCCGCTCTTGGGACGCCACGCCCCCTTTGCCAGAGCCCGCAGCTTGCCATGCTCCCGGCTGAAGAGCGTCACCACGCAGCTCGAGTCGCCGAACGGCACCGTCCGCAGGACGATCGCCACCGCCTTGTCAGCCGCCATCGCGTCCGGTGCTCCCGGGTCGCGTGTCACCGAGCCGCTCGAGACGGATGAGGTCGATCCGGCGGCGGGTCGCCGCCACCACCTCGACGCCGACCCCGTGGGCCGTGATCGTCTCACCCACCTCGGGAATCCGGCCGCACTGGTGGAACACGTAGCCGCCGATCGTCTCGTAGCCCTCCTCCTCCGGCAACGCCAGCCCCATCCGCTCGTTGACCCGTGCGACCGGCACGTGCGCGAGCACCTCGCACACGTCGGCCGACACCGTGCGGATGCCGTCGGAAAAGGCCTCGTCGTGTTCGTCGGCGATTTCGCCCACGATCTCCTCGAGCGCGTCCTCGATCGTCACCACGCCGGCCACACCGCCGTACTCGTCGGTGACGATGGCCATGTGCGTCTTGCCCCGCTGGAACTCGCGCAGCAGGGTGCGGACGCTCATCGATTCCGGCACGAACCACGGCGGCCGCAGCAGGGGCCGGATGCCCGCGGGCTGCTCGGCCCCCGCCGCGGGCCGGGCCGGCAGCCGCTCGGCGATCCGCGTGAGCAGGTCCCGGGTGTGCAGGATGCCGACGACGTCGTCCGACGACCGGTCCCAGACCGGCAGCCGGGTGTGGCCGCTGGCTGCCGCCAGGCGGACCGCCTCGTCCCAATCGGTGGCCAGCGGGATCGAGATCATCTGGGTGCGCGGCATCATGATCTGCGCCACGCGCACGTCGTCGAGGCCGATGACGCCGCGGATCATGTCGCGGGCCGTGCCCTCGATCCGGCCCTCGCGGTGGGCCTCCTCCACGACCAGTCGCAGTTCGTCCTGCGGCCGCTCCGGCGGCACCGCGGCGCCGCCTCGGCCCGTGACGCGGCCCAGCAGCGACGCGGCCCTCCCCAGCAGGCCCACGACCGGCCTGACCACGCCCACCACCGGCCGCCACAGCCGCCACGTCGCCACGACGATCCACGGCCCGGCGAACGTGGTCAGCAGCATCGGCACGACGACGAGCACCAGCCAGACCAGCGCGATCCAGCCCACCACCGCCGACACCTCGAGCGCCAGCACGCCCCCCGAGGCCGCGAACAGCCGCCGCGCCGCCTGCAGGGTGGCGACCACCGCGGCGATCACCACGACCGAGGCGGCGATGAAGGCGATCGTCTCGCTGCCGGCGATGATCTCCTCGAAACGGCCGGGGACGCCCGCAGCCCGGCAGCGCTCCTGGATGCGGTGCCGCTGCGCGCCGCGGACGGCGCGGGCCTGCACCGCGGCCAGGCTCGCCAGCAGGAGCAGCGGGAACACCGACTCGACGCCGAGCGACGCTCCCCCGGTCATGGCCGCGCGCCTGCGGCCCGCGGCCGCGGAGGGGCCGGCAGGCCGCAGGCCCGGAGCACCGCCCGTTCACGGGCCCGCATCGCCCGCCGGTCGGCCGGATCGACGTCGTCGTGGCCGGTGAGGTGCAGCACGCCGTGCACCAGGTAGTAGGCGAGTTCCTGCCGCGGCGTCCACCCGACCACCCGCGCCATGCGGCGGGCCGTCTCCACGCTGGCGACGATGTCGCCGCGAACGACGCCGTCGCCGACCGGGCCTGCGGCGGGCGCCAGGTCGAACGTGATGACGTCGGTGGGACCGGGCACGCCGAGCCACCGTCGGTGCAGGGCCGCGATCCGGCGGTCGTCGAGGAGCACGACGCCGATCTCGGCCCGCACGACCCGCTGGGCGGAGAGCGCCCGCCGCACCAGCCGGCGGATGCCCGCGGCCGAGAGCCGCAGGACGCGCTGCCGGTCGCTCACGTCGACGGTCAGCGTCGCCGGCGGCGGACTCGGGGTGGCTGGGTCGCGGGGCCGGGGCACTAGGCCGTCCTCTGGTCGGGATACTTGACGCGGCCGTGGTACACGGCGGTCAGGCTCTTCACCAGGCTGCGCTCGATGATCTCGAGCTCCTCGAGCGTCAGCCCGCACTCGTCGAACTGGCCGTCGAGGAGCCGCTTCATGGCCAGGTCGTGGACGAGGCTGGCGATCCGGGAGGGCGTCGGCTCGGTGAGCGCGCGGCTGGCGCTCTCGACGGCGTCGGAGAGCATGAGCACCGCCGACTCCCGTGAACTCGGCTTGGGCCCCGGATACCGGTAGCTCTGCTCGTCGATCTCGCCGCCGTTGGGGTCGGTCTGCGAGAGCTCGGTCGCACGCCGGTAGAAGTATTCGACGAGGGTCGTGCCGTGGTGCTCGGCGATGATGTCGACGATCGGCTGCGGGAGGTTGTACTGGCGGGCGAGTTCCACGCCCTCCTTCACGTGGGCGATGATGATCAGGGTGCTCATCGCCGGCACGAGCGACTCGTGACGGTTCTCCTGGCCCTGGTTCTCGATGAAGTAGGAGGGCTTGAGCATCTTGCCGGCGTCGTGGAAGTAGGCCCCGACCCGCACGAGCAGGCCGCGGGCCCCGATCGCCTCGGCCGCCGCCTCCCCGATGCTGGCCACGTTGATCGAGTGGTTGTAGGTGCCGGGCGCCCGGCGGACGAGCTCCTGCAGCAGCGGGTGGGCGACGTCGCCCACCTCCAGCAGGCTCAGGTCGGTGAGCACGCCGAACGACCGCTCGATGAAGGGCAGCAGGCCGGTCATGAGGAATCCCGCCATGACGGTCCACGCGCCGGTGCGGCCCGCCTCGTAGAGCAGCTGGGTGTCGCAGGGACGCTCCTCCAGCAGGTTGGCCCCGACCTGCGTCGCCATCGCCACCGCCCCGGCCCACAGCCCCACGTAGATGAGCTTGCTGCGGCTGCGAATCCGCCCCATCCAGAACACCAGTGCGGCGGCGGCGGCGGCCAGCGTCACGTAGTCGGACAGTCCCCGTCCGAGCCCGACCACCACCACGAGCGCCACTTCCGCCGCCAGCAGCAGCGCCAGGTCCTCGTCGAAGGCGATCGCCACGGTCATGGCGAAGATGAGCAGCGGCACGATCTCCGCCCGCCATGTCTCCCCGGCCGCGAGCAGGCAGAGCACCACCGTGACCGCCGACAGCCCGACCAGCGTCGCCACGTGCCCGAGGTCCTCGAGCACCTCGCGGTGGTGCAGGTGGAGATAGAACCCGGACAGGGCGAACATCGCCGCGAACAGGCCGAACAGCGACAACGCGCGGCCGATCCGCTGCCGGGCATCCTGCTGCCGCACGTACTCCAGGTGCTCCCGGTCGAGCAGCTGCACGTCGCCGGCAGCCAGCGGCGCGCCGGCGTCCGCCAACAGGTCGCCGGCGGCGTAGCGGACGAACTGCTGCGGCGTCTTCTCGACCGCCTCCTTCTTGGCCTTGGCCGTGGCGTCGCGGTCGATCTCCAGCGTTCCCTGCAGCCGCTGCTCGACCCACGCGAACACCCGGCTGGCCAGCGGTCCCTCGCCGAGTTCCTCCTCCAGCCGCCCGCGCAGCCGGACCTTCGCCTCGCCCAGGAGCACGTCGGCCACCTGCGCCCGCAGGAGCTCGCTCGTGTTGCCCAGGGGGTGGATGTCGATCTCCGTCTGGCTGCCCTCGTCGATGCCGTGCTGGATCTTTTCGAGCACGCCGGTGTTGGCGAGTTCGGCGAAGGCGCGGTCGATCGCCTTCTCGCACTCCAGCATCCGCTCCTTCGTGTCGACCCGCGCCCGGAACCGCTGGAACGCCTGGGCGGCTTCCAGCACCCGCTTGTCGACCGGCTCCGCGGGCTTCGCGGCGGCCGGGGGCTTCTTGCCGTCGGCGTCGGCAGCGGGCGGCTCCGCCCCGGGCTCGCGGACGGCCGCCGCCTCGGGCGGCTCCGGCGCCAGCGGCGGTTCGCGGGACCCCGGCTTCTCGCCGCCGCCGATGAGGGCGTCGATCACCGGCGCCGCCTCGGGGGCGAACTCCAGCCAGGCCGCCCGCGACGACGGCGTCACCGCGTCGGCGGCCGCGATCTCGGCGATCCGGTTCTTGAGGCCGTCCCGCAGCC
>Ga0214917_10000993_pt1 | contig 37181 bp, 12 predicted proteins | sample LL_1208_BB_MetaG_FD_177983 | JGI IMG/M metagenome (GOLD analysis project Ga0214917, IMG submission 177983) | Freshwater microbial communities from Lake Lanier, Atlanta, Georgia, United States - LL_1208_BB | ecosystem: Environmental > Aquatic > Freshwater > Lake | place: USA: Georgia | collected... | reverse complement strand
AGTGTCTGTTGTCACAATTAGCACATGTGCGCCGTAGCGTAATCGCCCCTACTCCGTCGCATGGCGCTACTGTCAGATATTAACCTACCCTTGGAACTGCAAGGCGCCGCGCTCGAGTTGCTGGATGACGCCAAATTCCACCAAGGTGTCGTCACCTACCGTTAGACGCGACAACTGCAATTCGCCGGCATAAATGGTCAGCACATAAGTGTCGCCGCGGCGATCGATGGTACCCCAGGCATAGCCCGTCGCCCAAAATTGACTGCTGTGGTCGGTGAGCTCGCGAAACGACAGCGCCCCGGTGACGGCACTATATTGTTGCCCCGTCCAGGCCATAATCAGCCCAAAACTGGCCATAGCGCGGGCGTAGTGGTGGCCGCATTCGGCTTCGTCAAACGGGCTACGTTTGGCGCCGTCGTAGCGGGCGCGGATGTCGCTGACCACTTGCACCGCCTCGTCACGTAGCCCACTATAAATCATGCCGGCGGCAGCGGTATATTCAAAGCCGGTCATCACTTCGGTGAAATAAGGGAAGGGGCGGGCGGGGCGATTGCCGCGCGGGTATGAGGCCATCAAGAGCGCCGATTCATCCCCCAGCACGAAACTGCGCATGTGGTTGAAGTGATGATGGAAGCCCACTTGACGGTTGTATTTGTAGATACTTTCCAATGTGGTGCGTTGTTGGCTGGCCGCCGTCAAGTCACCGAGCCCACTGATATGCGCCAAATACTGTCCGATGAGTTGATCGACCAAGCAGCCATCACCGAGTTGCAATTCAGGCTCCACCAAGTTGGAGGCGCCCATTACCATGTGGCGGATGCCGTCGGCAATGTTGGCGGCGTCCATGGGCGGGCGCACTTCGTGACGGTAATATTCGCCGTTGAAGAGGTGTTGTTCGGTCCAGGCTGCCCCCGATTTAAACAACCGCCGGCATTCGCTGGCAAATTCGCTGTCGTGCATGGCCTTGGCCATTTCTTCGCCGGCCCGCAAGGCGGCCAAGTACCAAATGGTCATCTGGGGGTTGGGACCAAAGTACTCGACATCCATCGTATTGTGCTGGCACCCTTCCATTACGCCGTCGCGGTCGCCATCCCAACCATTGGGGATCCAGGCAAAGGCCAAGGCGGCTTTGGCGTGGGGGTAGAGTTGTGCCAACCACCCGGTGTCGCCACTCAGGCGCCAGTCGCGGTAGAGTTTGACGATACAGCCCATCTGCCCGTCGGCGGCCGCGGTAGGCCAGGCTTGGGCGTTGCTCAGCGGCAAGCCGATGCGGAAGCTCATTTGGCCATTTGTGCGGGTGGCATACAAAAACTCATTTTCGCGCATGGTTTTGGCCAGTGACCCAAACAAAAATCCGGTGGCCTGCTCGTAATTCCACACGTGGGTGCAGGTGCCAAAGCACGAGCCACGGGCGTCGTCGGTTCCTTCCCAGCCAAACAAGCGCCCATCGGCGGTGCGAAAGACGGTCTGACTGCGCAACGTGCTCAAATTAAACAAGGCGGCTTCGACGATGGCGGGGGGCAAATCGGCACCGGTCAAGGCATCGACAAACTCTAGTGTGTGCGAGCGCAAGGCGTAGAGCCGCGGCACCGTCTGGGTGACCACTTCCCAGGCATCGGCGTAACGCGTAGTGTATTCGTTGCCTACCACGGTGTCAGTATATTCACCAAAGTGCATGGCGCCGTATTCTTCGGAGCGCCACGCTACTCGGTTGGGGAAGTGCCAAGTAATCAGCACCGTCATGCTGGTGCTGGCGTGGGCTGCCAGGGTGGTGCGTTGCGCCAACGAGCCGATGGGTTTGAGGGCAGCACTTGTGCGCGCTTCGAGTGCCCCGTCGCCCCGGAAGTCATCCCAGAAGTCCAGCAACGAATCGCCCCAGGTATAATCGGCCCAGCCGGTGCGATGCGTGACCTGTTGGGCATCGACAAATGCTAGCGCCAAACTGCCGTCTTGCTCGCTCCCTGCTACCGCCGGTGCGGGGGTATAGAGCAGCCCGTGGATGCGCGGGGCAGTGCGGTAGGTAATACGATTGCGGTGAAAGGTTTTTTGCTCGTCACTCTGGGCAAAAAAATCATTGACGATACTGGCTCCATACCCACCAGGGGTATAAATCGTGCCGAGGAAGTTTTGGATCGAGGCGACTACATCGATTTGTAGCGCTTGATTGCTCTGATTATGAAAATGATACGTCAGCGCCGCCATCGGGATGCCGCTATCGCTGGCATTTGGTGGCGTAAACGGGTTAAATCCCTCGATATCAACGGTAATCGGCATGGCGGCGTCGGCCAAATGCACCACCCCAAAGGGGTAGGCGGCATCGAAGCTACATTCGCGGAAGCGCGGTAAGCCGTGATGGGCGACGGCCGCACCATAGGCACCTTGGTATTCGTGGGTTTCGAGTGGACCTTCGAGCGCCAACGTCATTGGCTCGCTATTGGGGGCTTGGACGCGCACCGCCAAAAACGCCGTATCGGGGCGGAATTTCTTGGCGGGGCGATTGCCTACTTCCCAGTCGCGCAAATCGCCGCGTCCGCCGAGGGCCACGGTGCCGGTGCCAATGCCCCCGAGGGGCAAGGCAATGGTGCTGAGGTGCTGTTGGTCATAATGGCGGACGACGGGGATTTTGGGGCGTGACGTCATTGTCGTATCCTTTGAGTGATGGGTAGGTTAGCCCACCCGCACGGCATTACGGGTATCGATGAGGAGCGGAGCGTGGGTTTTGACCAGTGACCAATCATAGCCACTATGATCGGTGGCTACGATTACACAATCGCTGGCGTGTAACGCGGGAATCAATTCTTTTTCGCCATAGAGTCGGGTTTCTTCGATGCGGATACTAGCGACGTGTGGATCGTGGAAGCGCACATTGGCTCCTTTTTCGCGCAAGAGATGGATGATATCCAACGCTGGCGATTCACGGACGTCCGATACGTCTTTTTTATATGCCACCCCCAACACCAAAATCTGACTGCCCCGCACCGCTTTGCTGCGGTCGTTGAGGGCATCGGCTACTTTTTGTACCCAATAGCGGGGCATCCCGGTGTTGACTTCGCTGGCTAGCTCGATAAAGCGGGCGGTGTAATCGAGGGTTTTGAGCTTCCACGACAAATAGAGTGGGTCGATGGGGATGCAGTGTCCGCCTAGCCCGGGTCCTGGGGTGAATTTCATAAAGCCAAACGGTTTGGTGGCGGCGGCTTCGATGACTTCCCAGGCATTGAGCCCCAAGCGGTCACACATCAGCAACACTTCGTTGACCAACCCGATGTTGACCGCCCGGAAGGTGTTTTCGAGGAGTTTGGCCATTTCGGCCGCTTCGGGGCTACTCACCGGCACCACGCGTTGGATGGCCGATTCGTACAAGGCTTGACCAGCCTGCAAACAGGCGGGGGTGATGCCGCCCATCACCTTAGGAGTGTTTTTGGTGGTCCAATCGAGCCGGCCTGGATCGACCCGCTCGGGCGAAAAGGCCAAAAAGACATCGTGGCCGATGCTGAAGCCTTGTTCACTAATGCGGGGCAAAAAGATTTCGCGGGTGGTGCCCGGGTAGGTGGTGCTTTCGAGCACAATCACTTGGCCGGGGCGCAGGCGTTTGGCGATATGGTCGGCGGCACTAAGCACGGCTGACATGTCGGGGTCGCGGGTTTTGCTGAGGGGCGTAGGCACACAGACGCTGATGGCGTCCATGGCGCGCAAGCGCTCCATGTCGGTGGTGGCGTCGAGCAGTCCGGCGGCCACGAGGCGGGCCACGGTGGCGTTGGGGATGTCGTCGATATAGCTTTCGCCACGATTGATGCTGGCGGCTCGTTCGCTACTGAGGTCAAATCCGGTGACGCGAAAGCCAGCTTCGGCAAAGACGACGGCCAGGGGCAGTCCCACATACCCCACACCGATGATGCCGATGCGTGCAGTGCGCTGGGCAATGCGATCGAATAATTGTGCTTGGGGGGTGGTCATAGTGCGCGCTCCTCAATCGGCCGATGCTAACGATATGCAATCGACAAGTGTCGAGATCAAATAATCTGTTGCTAAATTATAACACCTTGCCACCGTGATGGCAGGGCACGGGGCTGATGCGGACTTGACAATTGCCGCATAGGTCGCTATGATGACGACAACAGCGCTGAAGAGGGAGAGTAGTCACCCCAGCCAACGCAACAGCGAGCCGACAACTTGGTGTGAGGTCGGTGCGATTGCCGGTGACGAATGGGCCTTGGAGCTGCGGAACGAACGGGGCATGCCCCTCAGTAGAAGCCGCCGGAACGTACCACCGTTATCATGGTAAAAAGTGTTGCCCCACCTGCGTGAATAGTACGCATTGGGATGCACTGAAAGCGCGTCACGTTGTGACGAATCGGGGTGGCACCGCGGGTAATTTACCCGTCCCTGCATCAGCAAGGGACGGTTTTTTGTATGCCAAAAGCAGTATGGAGGAACGGATGACTCCCCAAAAACGCATTCTCACGGGCGATCGCCCCACCGGCAAATACCACTTGGGCCACTATGTGGGATCGATTGCCAATCGCCTACGCCTGCAAAACGACTATGAATGCTATTTCATCATCGCCGATTTGCACACCCTGACCACCAAACCCAGCAAAACCGAAGTCATGGGCATCGAACAAAACATCCGTGACATGATTATCGACCAGCTGGCCTGTGGCCTCGACCCCGACAAAGTCACCTTTTATGTGCAATCGTCGGTCAAAGAAATCTATCAGATTAACTTGATTTTCGAAATGTTGGTCTCGGTGGCGCGCTTGAGCCGCTTGCCCAGCATCAAAGACATGGCTCGCGCCGCCCAAATCGACGACGAGCAATTGCCCCTCGGCTTGCTGGGCTACCCGGTGCTCCAAGCCGCCGATATTTTGATGCCCCGCGCCCATTTGGTGCCGGTAGGCAAAGACAACGAGGCACACGTCGAAATCACCCGCGAAATCGCGCGCCGCTTCAACTTTTTGTACGGTGAAGTCTTCCCCGAACCCGATGTGCTGGTGCCTGATTCGGGCACGTTGGTGGGCACCGACGGCCAAGCCAAGATGAGCAAAAGCCTCAACAATACGATTTTGTTGTCAGATGATGCCAAAACGGTCGAACAAAAAGTCCGCGGTATGTACACCGACCCCAATCGCACCCGCGCCGACATCCCGGGCAAGGTCGAAGGCAACCCGGTCTTCATCTACCACGACATGTTCAACCCCGACGTGGCCGAAGTCAATGACCTCAAGGATCGCTATCGCACCGGCAATGTGGGCGACGTCGAGGTCAAAAAGAAGTTGGCCATCGCCATCAACAACTTCCTCGAGCCGATGCGTGAACGCCGCGCCGTCTACGTAGCCAAACCCAAGTTGGTCGACGAGATTTTGGCTGCCGGCAACGCCAAAACCCGCAAAATCGCCCAAGAAACCGTCCGCATGATGGACGACGCCATGGGTTTGCTGTACTTCAAAAACTAATTACCCCCTCGGGGTGTGTTGTCACCCACCGTGAGGAAATTGCCGCCTAATGCGTGATGTCTATCTACGGTGGGTGAGATTCAAGAGGAGAGCGCCATGCAATTCGTGCCATCCCTTGCCGAGATGCAGGCGATGACGAGCCAAGGCAATTTGTGCCCGTTATATACCGAAATCGCCGCTGACCTCGAGACGCCGGTGTCGGCTTATCTCAAAACTGCCCAAGGCCCGTGGAGCTTTTTGCTCGAATCGGTCGAAGGTGGCCAACACCTGGCGCGCTACTCGTTTATCGGCACTGACCCCTACATGACATTGCGCTTTGCCAACGGCAAAGCCCATGCCGTCCAAGGGGGCTACAAACAAACCATCGCCTACGAGGATCCCCTCGAACTGCTGGCCTCGTACCTCGCCGATTATCGCCCGGTGCGCTTGCCTGATTTACCCCGCTTTGTGGGGGGCGCTGTGGGCTATATGGCCTACGAAACCGTCGGCAACTTCGAGCGTATCCCGCGCCCCGCGCATTGCGACTACGAAATGCCCGATGGCATGTGGCAGTTTGTCGATACGCTGTTGGTGTTTGACCATGTGCGCCACCGCATCAAAGTCATCAGCCACGTGCATCTCGATGCCGATGATTTGGCCGTCGAATACCAACGGGCCCAATTGCGCATCAACGCCATCGTCAATCGCTTGCGCCAACCCTTGCCCGCCAATATGGCGCTCCAAGAAGGAGCCATCCCAGCCAAGGTCGCGGTGACTTCTAACGTGTCGTTGGGCGAGTATGTCGAGCGGGTATTGCACGCCAAAGAATACATTGCCGCCGGCGATATTTTTCAAGTGGTGCCATCACAACGCTTTAGCCGCCCCATCACCACCGATCCCTTTACCGTCTATCGGGCCTTGCGTACCGTCAACCCTTCGCCCTACATGTTTTATGTGTCTACCCCTGATGGCATTCTGGTGGGGGCGTCACCTGAATTGTTGGTACGGGTCGAAGAAGGCATCGTGACCACCCACCCTATTGCCGGCACCGTGCCCCGCGGCAAAACGGCCGAAGAAGACGAAGCGCTGTCGCAACAACTGCTCAACGACGAAAAAGAAAAAGCCGAGCATTTGATGTTGGTCGACCTCGGGCGCAACGACATCGGCCGCGTGGCCAAACCTGGCACCGTGCGGGTACCGCGCTTCATGCAAATCGAAAAATTCAGCCATGTCCAACATTTGGTCAGCCATGTGACCGGGGAATTGCGTGACGATATGCGCGGCATCGATGCCTTGCGAGCCTGCTTCCCTGCGGGTACGGTCAGTGGCGCCCCCAAAATCCGGGCTATGCAAATCATTGCCGAACTCGAGCAATCGCGGCGGGGGGTGTATGCCGGCGCCGTCGGCCACTTGAGCTTCAATGGCGACCTCGACACCTGTATCGCCCTGCGTACCATCGTGATTGTCAACGGCATCGCCTATGTGCAGGCGGGTGGCGGCGTGGTGGCCGATAGCGATCCCGAAATGGAGTACCGCGAGAGTTGCAACAAGGCCGCCGCGCCGTTGCGGGCCCTCGAGCTGGCTGACCGCTTCAGCAGCGATGGAGGTGTGGCATGATTTTGCTCATCGACAACTACGACTCTTTTACCTACAATTTGGTGCAGTACTTGAGCGAATTGGGCGCTGAGGTATTGGTCAAACGCAATGACCAAATCACCGTCAAAGAAGCCACCGCCCTCAAGCCCGAACGGATTGTGGTGTCGCCCGGGCCGTGTACCCCCAGCGAGGCGGGGATAAGCATTGCCGTCATCAACGAGCTCGGCCCCAAGATCCCCACCCTCGGTGTCTGCCTCGGGCATCAGTCCATCGGGCAGGCCTTTGGGGGTATCGTCGAACGCGCCCCCTATGTGATGCATGGCAAACGCTCGGCCATCAACCACGACGAGCACGGGTTGTTTGCCGGTTTGCCACAGCACTTCATGGCCACGCGTTACCATTCGTTGATTGTGCGGGCTGAGGGCTTGCCCGATCAACTCGTGCGTACTGCTTGGACCGACGATGGCATCATCATGGGCCTCAAACACAAAAAATATCCTATTTATGGCCTGCAATTCCACCCCGAATCGATTATGACCGAGCATGGCCACGCCATGCTGAAAAACTTCTTGGCGGTGTAAGATACACCGCGCCGCCGTACGGGCGATTCTCTCGCGGCCTGCCGCGCCCAATCGCCCTTAGGCGATTCTCTCAGGGCCTGCCGCGCCCAATCGCCCAAGGATACTCCTATGGCCATCCTATATCACACCCTATCTGACCAGCAACTCGATGATACCCAACACCACGCCATCCGGGCGCTATTAAACGCCGCCTTTGATCATGAATTCAGCGACGAAGACAACGACCATGCCGCCGGCGGCGTACGGGTCATTGCCATTGATGGTGCCCAGATTGTCGGGCATGCGGCGCTCGTTGCCCGTACCATCACGATAGACGGTACACCCTATACCGTAGGGTATGTCGAGGGGGTGGCGGTGTGGCCGTCATACCAAGGACAGGGGATTGGCGGCCAAATAATGCGCCAAATAACTGACATTGCGCAACGTGATTTCACAATTGCTATGCTGTCTACGGGTAAATTCGATTTCTATGCCAAATTTGGCTGGCAACGCTTCGTCGGTCAGAGCTTTGTGGATGATCACGGCACGCTTGTCCGCACTGCCGACGAAGACGAAGGCCTGATGGTATACACCACACACACCCAGCTCAACCAACTAGGGGTGGCATGGGTCTGTGATTGGCGCACGGGGGATGTATGGTGATTACGAACATTTATACGTTGTATGTGCCTACAACTTCGGCGCGCACGCTACCACCCCAGCGTGGTAGCGTACGCGCGCGACGGGATTAGGGGGTAGGGTAGGCAGTTGGGGAGCTGGTGGCGGTTGGTGGTGCTGGGTAGGCGGTGAGTGTAGCAGCCACGCTGGTACTCGCAATGTTCGTTGCCGATGCAGCTGCGATGCTTGTGGTCGTTGCTGCTATATTGGTGGCGGCTTGCATGGCATACGTGGCAGTCAAGGTTTGAGCGCCCCACGTTGGACTACGGAGTGCCAACATGGTGCGGGTCATAATCAACGGTGTCCGCGTCACATTGCTGGTTGGCGACTGGGTGAGCGTATATGTGGCCGTTGGAATTCCGGTAATTGATGGGCTAACTTTGATAGTTTTGGTTGGTGTGATGCTACGGGTAAAGCTTGGCGTTCGTGTACTTGTGTTGGTATTTGTATTGGTCACATAGAAATTTACTGCCGATGTAGCAGTGGCTGGAAGTCGTGTTTTGCGTGGGCGCGGTAATGGCGTATTGGTTGCCCCGCGTACCACCGTAAATGTCCGGCTCGGTGTGAGATTTGGCGTTACGATTGAAGTTGCGATTGGCACCGGTGGATTTGTCATATTGTAGATTTGTTTTATGGATGACTCAGGAATGTCAATGTTGTAGATGAATACATCGTCCAAACTTCCTACAAGGCTAGCCACATTCGTTAAATTTTGGAGCGGTCGCCCGATTGCAAATAAACCGAGTCCCGCGTAATCGCTGGTAACAAAACTATCTTCATATAGACCGTCGATATAGAGTGTGAGGCGATCAGTAGCACTGTTGTATGTGCACGCGTATTGATGCCATGAATTGTCTATGGTATTAGCCGATTTAATTAATGTATTACCGAGCTGACAAAATGCGGTATGGTCATCGTAAATTCCTGATAAGAACATATTCGTGCCATTACTTTGTGACACTGCGATTTGGTTCTTACCGTTATTAATCGTACTGCGCGCCCAATATGACACAGTGAAGCCATCGGTAAACTTGACTATCGTATCACTAAACTGCATCCGTTCATTGCCGGTAAACACAAGTGCATCACCGTTGTGGGTATCACGGGTGACACGTGGGCAGGCAAAGCCTTGCACACACAACATGTCGGCACGATTGGGCGATATCCCGCGTAGCGCATAGTCATCAAACGACACCGCCTCGATGCGATCTTGCAATGGTAATTGCGTATATGATTGGAGTTCAGCACTCGTGAGTACGCGATTATAGATGACAAATTCATCGAGAGATCCTGAGAATCCAGACATGGTATCGTACCGTTGACCGAAAATAATCGGCGCTGAGGGGAATTTCACCTCACTCAAGACGACATCTTGTGCTAGTAGCTGACCGTCACGAAAGAGTTGGCGTAGTCGTGTTGTTTGATTAAAGGTGCACGCATAGTGGTGCCAATTCAGGTCCTCATACCACACAACAGCCCGTAAGTCATCGCCAAAAAAGCTACAGTAGGCACGATTTTCGCTATCGACACCCATGGTTAGGTATTGACGTACTTTCGCTAATGCACCGGTACTAAACGCTACATCATTGGTACCGCTGCCATCACGGCGCATCCAATATGCCACGGTAAACGAATTATTACTCAAGTTGATGGGCGTATTGCCGGTAATTTCATCATTGCGCGCTGGAACAAAATCGACAGCTCGGTTCACCATGCCATTTGGGTCACTATCAGGGCAGTCGTATGGGTTGGGACAAAGGTAGCGCGCCGCTACTCCGGTATATTCTTGGCGCGACTCAAAGCGATCCATGGTAAACCATCCGACCAAATTTGGCAGTATCTGATTGTTAGATGGGCGAGCCGTCACTGTGGGAATTACAATGGCTGTTGGCGAGGGCACGAGTGTGAGTGTGGGGGTTCCTGCGGTGATACTTGCGCCAGACGTCACCACTGCGATGCGACCTTTGCCAGTCGCGATAGCCACGGCATTGTTGTTGGCAGCGATGGTTGCCAATTGACTCGACGTATTAGTGGGGACTTCGCCCCACGCTACGACTTGGGCGTTATTCAATAGTGCTACGCTCATTCGATCACTGGCAGCAATGGCCACCACGTTGTAAAGGGCGTCGGCTGGTACATCTGCTTGCCCGAAGTCGTTTTGGCTGGCACCCCACGCAAGCAGTTTGCCATCTTTTTGGAGTGCTAGTATGTGATATTGACCGGCTGCAATTTCGGTGACGTCATTACTGAAATTTGGAAGTGTCAACAGCCCTTCATTGTTGTTGTTTGCACGCACCAGCACTGTTCCATTTGCCAACAGTACCGTTGCAAAGGTGGGGCCGGCGGCAATATGCTTTGCAACAATCGTCTGTTCGAGTGGGAATAAACTTGACCACACTGAGCCATCAATAGAGCGCACCATGAGGTGATTCCGGTTTAAAGCGATTTCGGCTACATTGTTCATGTATTTGGCAGGGACATTGGGCAGCGAACTCCCCCACAAAACCAGTGAGTAATCACGCTTCAGTACGACCGCAAAGGTATCACCGAGACCGAGTTGTTGCACGTCTGTTTGGGCTTCGCTGGGCAATGGGCGTGGCGCGATTGATGCGGATTGGTGCAGTGTGACGGTATTATCGCCATGAATGATTCCGATGGTATCGCTGGTAATGGTTAGGCTACTAATATCGGTATCAGTTACTGCAGGGATATCACCGAGTGCCCACACGGTCGCCTCACCATATGGCGGGAGCGCGGCACTTGTTGGTACGAATGGTAGCGATGTGACGGGAATCGTGGTGGGTGTTGCGGTGTTCGTGGCTTGTGTTGCTACATCGAGCGACAATGCCACGCTAAAATCTTCCCCGCCTGTTACAACATATGGTGATACGAGGTTATTTGGCACGTTGGTTTGATCGTCGCTATTGAGACCCCATGCACGGACGGCACCGGATTTGGTGATGGCCATCACATGATAACTCCCCGCACCAATCCGTTGAAAGTATTCCTCTGGCACGACTGTCTGGTCGAATAAATTACTGCCCAGCACTACTACTTTGCCATCTGGTTGGAGGATAAGCGTATTGTCTGCCATGGCACGGACATCTACACCACGCATCGTCACGGGTATGGTGGTTTGCCCATACTGATTCCGTCCCCAGGCAATCATATTTCCGTTGCTTAGTAACGCGACCGTATGGTTGGCTGCGGCTGTAATTTTGATGATACCTTTGAGTTTTGGAATATTTTGTTGTCCATACGTGTTGTTACCTGTACTGACCAGTGAATTATCGTTGAGGAGCGCCACCGAGTGGCGCGCTCCTGCGGCAATTTGCGTCACGTTTGCCCAGTTACTCGTGCCAGTTATTTGCCCAAATCGATTGTCGCCCCAGGCGAGTACTTTGCCGTTGGCGCGTAGTGCGAGGGTGTGATTTGCTCCAGCAGCCAACATCACGACACGAAGCGGGCTGGTTGCGTCACGCGTCACCAACAAGTCCGCAGGGACGTTGATTTGACCAAAGTCGTTATTCCCCCACGCTACGATGCGGCCGTCGTTGCGTAGCGCCACAATATGGTTCGCACCTGCAACAACTTGGACAATCGATGTGGTAGCAGAGACAGGCACCGTACGAATGAGATTCGAACCGCCCCAGACGCTCAATTTGCCGGGGGGATTGATTCGATCGAGTGGTGGAATGGCGAGCGATGCCCGCGTGGGGGTGGTATCGGTTGGTGCGGTGACATCAATGCGTGTGATGGCGACTCCTGCGGCATGGCTCGGGAACATGCCGAGTGTTAATGCGCGGTCTGGAATGGTAGCTGGGACACTGAAGCCAGTGCGTGTCATAGTGACAATCTGACTTGTCCGTGTGATGATAGCCAGCCCCCACTGTGCAGCTTCGACACCACGAATCGATATGGCATTGGGCATCAACACACATGGACAGCCGCTCGTGGCATTACTGAGGAGCGTAGAGCTACTATCCGGTATGATTGTGGCGACGTCTCCCCAGATTTGCAAGGTACCATCGCTTCGTAGTGCTGCATAAATATTCTGTTGGGCAAAAATGCGGACAATGTTGGTTTTTGCGGCATTGGGTATGGTCATGCTTTTGCCCCAGGCAAACACTTCTCCATTGCTCGTCAAGGCTAGCGATACATCGTCCCCTGCCGCCACCGCGACGACTGTTCTGTTATTGACATCTGCTGGAACGGCGCGTTGACTTGCAAGTCCACCTGTCACCACCACTTTGCCATTTTGACGGAGTAATACGGTATGCCGACTCCCCGCAGCAATTTGCACGACATCCGTGGGTAGAGTGACGGTCGGCGACAACACCAACGAGGCTGCCTTACCCCACATGACTACGTTGCCATTGCTTCGTAGTGCCACGCTATGCGTGATTCCGACGCTGATACTCACTACACTATTCAAATTCGCGGGAAGTGTTAGTTCACCACTGAGATTGACTCCCCAGCCAACGACTTTGCCATCGTTTGTGAGTGCCAACGCATGATGATCGCCCATGGCAACTTGCGCAACGTTTTGGTTGAGTGTTGCGGGGATATTGGTCAGTTTCGATTTATTGATTCCCCAGGGTGCGATCTGTCCGATTTGCGATGCACTCGTGAGTCGTTGTGGGATGGGTATATCAATGTCACGAGGCGTAATCGCTTGGCTGGTGCCATACGTATACATCTGCACACAGGTGACCAGTGCAATAATGATCGCCACGATATATTTTTTCATATGATTACCTCAGTAACACTTCTCGTAAGCATGCGATTAGCGCCTTTCGTATGCAGTTAGTTATTGACGACGACCGGTACAAATATGCGGTTATATTGCCGTGTGGTGGTAAATGTCCCGGTGTATGAGTTGCTCCCTGCGCCATTCGTGACTTTGATGGTATAGCGATAGCGCCTGCCAGGGATTAATCCGTCTAGGTTGACCGCTGTAGTAATCGGCGTGAGTGTGGCATTCACATCGCTGCTTTGCGTTGCGATTGGGTCGCCGTACAAGCCGATTTCGGTCGTACCATTAAATGCCATGGCATATTCACAGCACTGTGTCACGGCGCTAAATTGCCCCCACTTAATGACTTTACCAGAACGCGTAATGGCTGCGCTTGTATTGGCATTGGCAACTACATACACTACATTGGTTGCAGAGATGGGTACCGTGGTTTGCCCGAAGGTGTTCGCACCCCAGGCCACCACCGTGCCGTCCAACCGCAAGGCGAGGGTATGGTTATTCCCAACAGAAATTTGGCTGATTTGTGAAGTAGCCGAAATCGGCACTGTGCTTTGATTTTGGTCATTCTTGCCCCATGCTACCACGCGCCCATCAGTACGGAGTGCTACGCTAAAGTCATCCCCTGCCCCGATTTGGGTGGCACCTATGCGTGCACTCGCGGGGATTGTGATTTGCCCCACATCATTGTTCCCCCAGCCGTACAATACTCCCGATGCTAGGATTGCCAGATTATGGGCGCGCCCTGCGGCAATAGTGGTAGCCATACCGGGTAGCGTGACCGTCATCGCATCTGTTTCGCTGATACCATGCGTCGCGGCATACTCATACACTGACCCATTCCCCGTCAGCGTCAGCAGGCGTTGGGTGGTGGTGATTTGTTTCGCCATGGCAATTTGGACCACGTCACTGATGGAATTGGTGATGGTTAGTTCATTCGTAGCAGAAATCGGCCATGAATAGATTTGCCCGTTGGCATCAAGTACCGCTGCAAGTCCCTTGTCTGCGACAACTTGTTTCAACGTGCTACTGGTCAATGAAGTGGGGATATTCGATTCAAGATTGGTATCTACCGTACCGTCAGGCTTGTAGATATGCAAGTTTGTGTTGACAGTAGAATCAAATTGGTCTCGATCGAGTGTCACCTTGGTCAAGATGGTTGTCACATCCTTGCCGGTATCTACGGCAAACTTGAACTTCACCGAATCTTCGTTGGTGGTCGTCGGTAGGGTGATATCGCTCACTTCTGGTTTGCGTATCTCGCCAATCGTAAATTCGTAGGGATCACTTGTCCATTGATTCCCCATGGCATCTTGGACTACAAACTGCACTTTGTAGGTGCCTGTGCGTAGATTCAATGGGCGGTATTGCATTTGCCATTCACGGCTATCCGGATCAACAGGAATACTTACCGAATCAACGAGTGCTGATTCACTATAAATATTTGCCGTTATGGGTTGGGGTGTCCCACTATCGGTAACCACACCATTAAACAGATTGTTATACGTATTGCCTGGCAAGAGCTCTGTGACAGATTGCGTCACACTGGTGGTAGGTGGCACCGTGTCAATGTTAAAAGTCACGAAATTTACCGCTGAGGTGTTTTTGGCTCCATCAATTGCATAGATACGCAATCGGCGCCGCGAGCTTGCGAGGTTGGCTGTATCTTGGAGTGCATAGGACCATTGTGTTGGGGTATTGACAGCATTCACTTGTGCCGTAAAGTTGAGCTGTGCTGATATCACGCTCCCTTGTTGGTTGCTTGCACTGCGATTACACAGCAACAAATCCCAATTTCCATTGATTGGTTCACCAGCAAACGTAGCCAGCGACCCATCGGGACGGAGCGCCGTTAACGTGCTTGTCAATGCAGTGGTCCCGGTAATTGCAGACGTTGTGGCGCTTGCGGTATCGTCAAAACGCACCACTAGGTTTTGTGCATTATTGCGCACACTGCTATTCCAGAGTGCCACCTTGGTGCCAGAGGGCGATCGTAGCCATAATTCGGCATCGCTTACCTGACTATGTGACAACACGGTGTCGATGCTCAACGTACTGACGCGGTTGATGCCGCCATTGCTGACTGCAATCGGGTAGTCTGTGTATTCATCGACCGTGTGTGCCGCACACGGTCGCACCGTGATGGGCATGGTTGCAGTCGTGGTGGTGCTGTAGATGTTTGTTACTTTGGGGAGCGTCGCTTGTTGGGCGGTGGTACAGCCACCGATTTGCTCGTCACATATCACTACGCTGGCGGTGTTGTTCGAGTCACTTACGATGCCACTCACCGTGATATTACTGCCGCCGATTGAATCAGCGCTCATGGCACTCAATGTGGCATCGCTCAAGGCGATGCTGGGCTTTGTTTTGTCGATAGTGACCTGATACCATGTCGTCCAGCTACTCATCTGACCATAGGTGTCACTGGCGCGCAACCGATACGATAAGGTGTCTGCTGTCGTTGGGACGACCACCGTGCACCCCCACCGCGTCGCAGTCAAGGCACACGTTTTTTGCTGAGTTGTCTGCGATTGATTGAAGCGGTATTCCATGTTGAGTGATGCGACTGTGGATTCATCGCTGACATTGCCGTTCAAGGTGACGGTTCCCACGCCAACAATCAATTGTCCGTCGGGGACAATATTGGTCGGTGCGTTGGTATCGACACGCACCGCTGCGTTGAGCCATTCCACGGTGCGGGCTGGGATTGCATTTGTGGTGACCGGCTCATCCGTTAAACGCACCTCGATTTTGGCGATATTATTCGCCAATATCCGATCAATGTCGGATGCACCTGCTTTATTCGCATCAATACGTGCCAACAACACGAATTTTTTGTTGGTGTTTGGGGCAATTGGGGCAATACGCACAATTTGATAATCGCGCAAATTTGCCGCATTGAAGGACGTAGTGTAGGTGTAATTACCACTCGCAATCACACCTTCTGACTGAAATGGGTTGGCAGGACTTGTCAACCAAATGCCGCCAAACGTTTGTACGATGCCATACAGCGGCTTTGTCGTGCGATTACTCGGGTTGTTGATTTGGAGGGTGTATGTCACTACAGAGCCGGTACCAACAAACGGATTTTGTTGGCTCACGAGCAGGTTATTGAGTCCTTCGAGCAACGAAGACCCCGTACTGCCGCTATTTGCGAGTTGTTGGACGGCCACACACCATGGTTCATTGGGTAGCGCCGTGCAAATGTCTGTTGTTTCGTAGATGGCGTCAGCAATCGCGTCGGGGTCGGTATTGGCGAAGTTGTCGGCAATGGTACTCCGCGACACACCGTTGGGGGTGCTTGTCAACGAGGCATTTATCTGCGTGGTGTCGGGATTGAGTGCACTGGTGCGCGGGCACATGTTGTCGTCTAGTTTATTCCAGGCATACCCGTTAATCAGGGGAGTAATCGTGATTTTTTGCGCCCCTTCGGTGTTGGCAATCGGATTCGTAGTGGGGAACGTGGCCCACGGCAATAGTTGATTCTTGGATGTGGCAACAGCGACCATGCCGAATTTGCTCGCAAGGTCATAGTTGATACTACTGAACGGAATACGCAGATCAGTCTGTTTTACACCATTGCTGAGCATGTACTGATACTGCACCGGTTGATTGACTTTTTCCCACGCCGTACCATTCCACTGCATTAATTCAGCGACTGAATCACTTGCAATGTGCACCACATAATCGAACCCTTCCACACTGCTACTGCGAATACCGCGTTGGGCTGCTAACAGACGTTGATGGAGTGCACTCATTGAATTTGTCAATGATGCAGTACTACTGCTATTGCGTCCCGTTACATCAGCAGGCAAGGTCAAATATGACGCACCCTTGTCGACGCTTTGCGCCAACGAAGTGACGAAGCTAGCTGGCCGATAGGCGGCGACGGTACCACCGCTGATGGTATCGAGATAGATGAACAAATCGCCGTCTGTGTCCCAGTCAGCGCCCTGCCAATTCACGCGCAGTGCTTGACTATCCCAAGTCGTTGCAAATTTTTGGGTACCTTGGGCATTGGGCGATCGGCTGTCACTTCCGAGTGTGGCACACCCATTTTTGAGCCAGCCACGATATGCGTCGGTTCCATCATCGGGAATCAGTGTGTAGTCAGGCGTAAGCGCACCATCGACATAGATGGTCGGTAGTTTGGTCAATACTTCGTTGTCTACGGCATCACGCAGGCGTACCCCCGTATCGATGCGACTCGCTTCGCTTGTTTGCATCGCTGGGGTGACCTTTGTGCCTGTAGCAATGGTTTGGGTCAATACCAGCGTTTGTGTGATGGTGCGTACGGTATATTCGAGTTGGCTGAGGGCAATTGCCGATTGATCTGTGATTTGTGACCATGACACGTTCAAATTCAATGGCACTGTGCGGGTGACAGACATTCCTTCGCTCAGCGGAGTCATTACACCTTTCACCAAGGCGTTGATTTGTTTGTTGACTAATTGGGGCGGCGTCGAATCGACCTGCACGATGAAGTCATTGGTCGTGACACGGCGTGCGATATCGGTGGCAGCGACGCGCAACTGAATGGTCGGTGTCGTCACCGCGGCTTTCGGCACAAATACATTCACATACATGACATGATTGACTGTCTTGCTCGAAAATGCCAATACCGAATTGTCAGCACTGTTGGTTACTTTGAGGCTCGGTAGATCGTTGTCATCGGTAATCACCATGCCAATCGTCAGATACCCATCTACGACGCGATTCAACCCAATCACACTATCGACCAAGCGAATTTGTGGCGCTTGGAGATCAACGGTATAGGTGTAAATCGCCGATGTCGTCGTCATCGCGAGACCACTCGACATCGCCCCGTACAACGTATGGATACCCGACACCATGCTAATCGGGATGGTCGTTTCGACGACATTTTGCAAATCGCTGCTTGGTGCTGTCCAATTGTTGCTTACTGGCGTCCCATCGATGGCCAACTCAATTGACGCCACGCCATCGGGGGATTGTGCTCGGATACTCATTACTTGATTGGTTGTGGTATAGACGGATGCTTGATTGAGCACCACAACCGCTGCTTGTAAAGGATCACTCTGCGCCAGTATCCCGGCGTCCATACTGCGTGACTGGGAATATTGAGCGTTACAGTTTTGAGCTCGATCACACGCACGTGTGCTAAGGCGTCGGTCACTGATTTGATAACCATACAACGTTGATGCATCTGCTTGTTGGGTCAGTAACAGCACATTGTTGTTGAGTGCTGCAATGCGTCGTACTCCTGTGCCGTTAAACAACGCATCGCCGCGCAATGTGGGGGTAATCCCTGTCGTGCTGACAATCGAGATCCGATTATTCAGCGCATTTTCACTATCCGTGCTCAGCAACAACACATCGTTATTGATATATGGCACCACGTCTTTGATGCGATATGCATGAAAATCAGCTGTTCCGGTGGGCGTGGCATGTACATATTCCAAGCGTTGGGCAATGGTGCTCGTGATAACGGCTGTCCCCGAAATGACATCGGTGATCAGCGGCACAATGCGCATGGTATTGGGCGAAGTGACATCGCCGAGTGGGCTATATGGTTCATCGTCGTCGATGACGATGGCATCGTAGTCGTTCATAAATACGTTGTTCACGTAGCCATTAGTTAAATAGCGATTGACTGGTGTTATGACGCCCGTACCATCTACTGAATAGATGCCCATCCCCAAGTCACCTTGTGCGAGTAACAGCACGTCATAACTTATCGCCATGCCGTAGGTGGGCTGATTTATATTCGTGCTTGCGACTTGCGTGGGTTGATCGGGATTTGTCACTTTGATACTAATCAGTCGTTGCGGGCTACTATTGAGGAGCACAACCACGTTTTCATCGGTATGTACGCTCTGCGCATACGATGTGGAGATGGCGATTTGACCAACGGTGGTGTTGGCATCAATTGCAATTGACATACTCCCGCGCAGCGTTAGCTGGGCAGCATTATTGGGAATATCAAAAATAGACAAGACAGCACGCCGTACTGGTGTATTTATTACGCTCATTACGTACAGGCGGTTTTCGGCGCGATTTACTTGTAAACTACTCACGATGCCGGAGACTTGCACTGTCTGTTGTATCAAGGCCATTGGGTTTTGCACGTCCACAATAGCAATTCGATTATTACCACCCACATACCCATAGCGACTGCCGTAGTCAACCGCATTGGTTTTTGCAACAATCTGTGTCGTCTCGCGGCTAAAGTCGGGGACTGCACTCAACACACATCCACCGGTAAGATTTGTTTTTTCGGCGATGGTGCCATCAAATGCACTCGCATTTGTGCGATACCACAGTGATTGTGGTATTTGCTCGGTATAGTTAAACCGACCGCCACACGGCGTTTGAATTTGCCGTTCGTCAAGGTTACGGTCGTCTATTTGTACGGTATAGGTGTATAAATTCGTGAAGGGGATGAGCTTTTCTGTAGCATCAATTCGCGGTGCGGCTGTATCGATGCGTCCGCTCCAGAGTTGATGCTCCCCAATCGACATGCGTGTATTGTTGCGATTGTCCGACGTTGTGCTTTGAATTGCCGCAGTTGCTTCGATGCCACTGCGTAGTGCTTGGCTCCAATCGAAGCCATCCACGCGTGGTGTCAGCGTGCTGTTGCTCCACCCCATCGCCATTAGCTGTGTGATTTCATTGAGGCTGAGGGCACGGCGGTAGACGCGTAAATCGTCGATGACGCCGGTGTAACCCCGCCCAATACCTACAATCGGCGTCTGCAAGATTTCTACTTCTGCAAGCGTTAATGACTGATTAGCGCCGGTTTTTTGGATGCGGACGTAACGCCCCGTGACATTGGGTGGAACCACAATGCTGAGCTGATCGCCGACAGTGCCGCTATTGCGATATGACCATTTGGCATTCAATAAGGCGGCATTCAACGACGTATCGCTCTGGCTAAATGGTGTATCTGCGATCAAGACGTAGAAGTCACGCAACTCACTTTTACAGCAGTCAGCCCGATTATAAATTTTGATGGCATCAATGATAATTGGTTGTGTACTGACACCCAAATCGACTTGCCACCACGGGCTGTTTTCAACGGTTGTTTTGCTCAGGCTATTTGACGAATTGTTGGCCCACGTACCATTGGTATCGCCGTTGATTGCTTTGTTTGCCTCACCATATGTGGCAGTACTCGACTGTGTAGCGGTACCACCAATTGCGATATTTTTGATGAGTGAGCTCGGTAGAGCAGTCGTACCGACATTCGCTGTCACCACTTGGGTGCCGTTGATATACATTCGTGCGACTGCGCCATCAGCACTGATTGCCAAATGATAGGTGCTCGACACCGGTTTAGTCGGCGCCTCGAGTGTCATGCCTGCCATTTGTAGCACTGGTTTGCCGCTTACTAACTGTAGCGTGTAGCTATATCCATTGGCAGTACCCTTGATGATATTCCCCGTCGTACTCTCTGGTGTCAGCCAAGTAGCCAACGACCATGCCTGACTGCCTTTCGCAAATGTGACCCCGATGCTGTCGCGGCTGATAACCCGATTCACGCCGTTGAATCGCATGGCGCTTTCGCCTACGATACCAGGCACCATGCCCACGCTGTTGTTGTCACTCAAAAACATGCTGTCGTGATGGAACGGCGAGTCATCGACGGTCAAACGATTTGCGGTCGTTGTACTATCGTCAAAATTCTGATACAACACGGTGCTATAACCGTATGCAAAGTCATCCATGTCTTTGGCAGAGAATAGGTCTGCAAAGAATGCTACGTCGTCGACGAGTATGCCAGTGGCTGCCGAAGCCGTGTCCGTCGCACCGAGAATGGGGTTTGCATTGGCCCAATGTCCAGTGAGCAGACTAAACGCAAACTGAGTACCATCGAGGTAGATGCGTGCAGTAGAACTGGTCGAGGTATCAGAGGTGGTCATGATGAGCGTATGCCAGTTATCATCGACAATCGCCTGACTCGTCCCTTTTGCCACCGTGCTATCGGACTGCATATTTGTCATCAAGCGTCGAGTGTCGGCATCATATGCCAAGGTCATGCTGATTGATTGGGTCGCAGACCGGAAGGCCAAAATCTGCCCTGACGTGGCATTATTCGGTATTTTGATACGTAAGGCGACGGTGGCCTGTGTATTTGTTATTGTGGTAAATGCATATTTGAGGTTGATGCTATCTGTTGCTCGTTGCAAGATGATGGCATTGGTCGAAAACCCGATATCGAGCGTGGGACAGGTGTTGTTTGCGCTGGTTTTGTCACCGCGGCATAGCTCGCTTTTGAGACCGTTGATGGCATCCACAATTGGCAACGTATTTTGATTGAAGGGTGCAAAATAGCGAGCGCGTGTCCCGAGCTTATCAGGTGCCATATAACTATCGTCGGTAATATCAAGGCGTAATTGGTGTGATTTAGTGCCACTACCCAACGCCAGTGTTTTTCCCATCAAGTCAATCGGTGCCAGCGGGGTGGCACTGATAATGAAGTCATCGAGGTAGCCACGGAAGTAGTCTTCGAAGCTGGTGGTGGTGAGTGATGATGGCATTGCGCCCAAAATGACGTTATCACCACTCGGTGGTGTCGGCGCAGTGCTTGCAATGGTTGACGCTACCGTCACCATTGCATTGAGGTTCGTGCCGTACGTCAGACTCATCTTGCTGGGGATCTCGTTGTAGATGACGTAGTACCACGTGTTGGCATTCAACACCGAAGTCGACCGTATTGCGGTTGCCCCACGATATGCCGTCAATTTGAATCCAGCACCTGAGCGTTCTGCCAATAAGCGTAGCCGCGGGTTGCCAGAGGTTCCTACACCTAGCATCGTGCCTGAATCGCTGATTTTGACATACATGGCCACGCTAAAGGTCCCCGTAACGACTCCGGCCGCATTTTGTATGGTCAACAGCTGTTGTGGTCCATCAATGTTGAAGCGTGCGATGCGTAAATTGGGGAGGTAGGTATCATTTGCAATGGTGGGACATACCGTGCAGTTGGTGGTGTAGCGACTATTTGCACGATTATCAAAGTCCTTGGCACCATCTGGCTCTTCGAAGTCGAGACGTACACGCAACGCGCGCTGGAGCGCTGCACGACCATCATAGTAATCAGAGACACGGCCAGTGATTGGTTGCTTGCCTAACAAAAAGAGATTTTTGGTATCGGGTGACGGCGACACCAGTAGGTCATTGGGCGGCGTACTATCAACCTCAATCGGGTTCGTGACCCCCGCTAGTACTTGTTCGGGGCTGGTGTTGCCTACCGCATCCATGGTCGTGGCACTCACCAAATAAAACCCGGTAGGATTGACGAACGGCAGGTCAAATGTCGCCTGCCATGCACTATTTACATAGCTGGCCACAACGGGTGCTGGCACGATATCGCGTCCACTCATGTCGCGCACAATCACAGTAACCTGTTTGACGCCGCTCCCTGGCACGCTGTTCACATTTGCGATATTGGGATCTGTGGCCGAAATTCGTAGCGTCAAGAGCTGTTGATTGGTACCCAAGGGATGTTCGACCGTGTATGTTCCAACATTGCGGAGTAGCGTGGCGACTGGGGGCGTGGTATCGACCAACACCGACGATTGGGCAACCCCACGGTTTTCGACGGCATCGTACGCTTCGGCTCGCAACGTGTAGCGCCCTTCGATGGAGCTCGTTGGTGATTGATTCAACTGGAAGGTCGGACAATATGCCGAATTCCCTACTGCATCTTGACATACTGGTGCGACAACGCTGGTCTGAGCCCCGATTACCGGGATGGTGGTGAAAATCACCCGTTGCACATATGAGCCGACATCAGTGGTTGGAATCGAAAATTGCGTGGGGATGCGTGAGACATAGGCAGGATTTACAATCGTAACCTGCGGACTATCTGCATCGACCGCAATATTCGCGATGACACGCTTGCTCATCGCTTGTGAAAACTGCGATCGCGCTAAGCGATATACTTTGACATCGGCGAGTGCTGCCGACGTAAACGTAATATCGTCGATGCCACCTTTGAATGGCTCTGTCAATCCACTCGTAAGGCGACCACCAATCCACAACTTCCACGCATTGTTGACCGTCAGTTTGGCGATTGCCGTCGTGTTGTTGATGTCGATATTCCCGTTTTGTAGATAACGGAAGCCGTCGGGGCCAAAGCTAAACGTGAGTTGATTCCAGGCTGGTGGCAATGGAGAAGAGCTCACAAACGTCGACGAGCCCACCTTGATTTCTACATTGCCCGTATTGATGAGGCGCACCTGTAGCACGGTATTCCCAGATGTGTCACCATACGACAACAAGGTTTGTGGCGTATTGGTGGGCGCATCTGGACGCACCATCATCTGGATGGTGCCTCCAGCGGAGATTTCGTCGATCAAGGTCGTGCCGTTTTCGACCTGCAATAATGTCGAGGTGCCATTGAAATTGCTCGCTAACCCGGCCATCCCCACATCGCCTAGCGTCGGGCATACAATACCGGCAACAGCGATGTTATCGCACGAGGCGGCGTAATTGATGCGGTTAACGCCCCAGCGAGCCTGCATATTGTCGGGTAGCAGGGTCGTTTCGAGTGTCGTTGTTTTGGTGACATTGTTGGTCACGCTGATGGCATTACGCTGGAGGGTATCTTCGAAGCGGAGATTCCACGACGGTGCCTGATTCATGATTGCAACAATACCGCTATTCGTCGTATTTGTACTCGGCGTGATTCGCAAATCATCGAGTTCGCCGACATACCCCTGTCCGAAGACGAGCGCGTCGTTGTTGGTGACAATGGTCGTGGCATTTTTGCTCCGCGTTGCTGGCGGGTTGCCATTGACATACAGGTATTCGTTGCCGGCAGCTACACTCACGGCGATATGCGACCACATCCCTAGTGGCACTGTTTCGTTGGAGACGAGTGGTGTTGTCGGCCAACACACGTCGCTGGTATTACACGGGTAGGCCCGCTCAAAGGTGATTTTGCCGGCACTATTGACGCCGATGCGCAAAAACTTGTTTGGGTTGTTCGTCCCAGCAATCCAGGTGCCATAACTGGTCGGCTTCACCCACATGCTGAGTGTGTAGTTAATAGCGTTGCTGGCAAGGATTGGTGCCACAACCGATCCAGCCTGTGTATTGAATCCCAGTGCTTGATTCCCCGTAAAACGTACCGCTTGGGCATCGCGTCCGAGGATCCCGCTGGTCGGACAATTGCCTACACAGACGAGTTGTAGCGCGGGCGTGTTTTCGTCGCCAAACGATGTAGACAGTGCCGGCTCATCGAACGCCACCTGCATGTTCATGCTCCCGCGATTTGCCGCATCGCGGATTTGGCTGGCGGTCAACCCCACCTTGTATATTTTTAGGCCACTCATTTGCCCATTAAAGGGTTTCTGATCTAACGCATTCGCCGGATTGTAGACATCTGCGGCAATGCGTCCAATCCCAAGTTGACGTATTTCGCGGACGTTGGCGGTCATCGCATCTGATGCATCTAATACGCCGTTGATATAGATTTGGCGGTTCGTACTAGTTTTGACAAATGCCACGTGATACCACACATTGGTCGCGAGGGTGGTTGTACCGCTGAGATCATAGTTTTGTTGACCGAAATATGCCTTGCCATTGCGCACAATCAGGTGGAGGATTCTATTATTAACATCCTGTGGACATTTAGCTTTTGGTGTTATGCCGCCACAATCGGCAAACGGAACATTTACGTCCATGAGAATTGCTTGGTCACCGTTTGTCGTGTTGAGCTTGATCCACGTCATGACCGTGTAGTTGTTCGACCCCGTAAAGACTGGCGCCGTGGAGGTCGGATTGAGGGTAATAAACTTGCCACCACTGAAGTCGCTACCGCCACCAGCGATAATTGGGCAGCTTGAGCCACATGCCTTCACGACTGTATCGGCCACCACCGCCGTCGAAAGCGGGATACAGGTCAACACGTTCGTGTCCGTGCAGTCATTTGGCAACCGTTCGAAGTTCGCATCTGGCTGAATCACCTTGACCCGCGCATCCGAGACAATTGCTAGTTTGTCTGTAGGTGGCGGGGTACTGACTAGCCCACTTTGCACACTGGTAAGCTCGAGGCGTGCCACGGCTACGATTGTGTCACTTCCCGTGGCAACTTGGTAGACGCGCATGCTATCGAATTCCGCATTTGCATGACCAAAACTCACGGTGTCACTAATGGCTGGCGTCGTGGTGGCTTGGGCACTCCCCGACACCGTCGTCACCGTCCCGGACCCATCTACGGCATTGACAAACAGGGTCATCGTGCCTGCTTGATACGTGGCCGTGATGAGATACCATGTGTTGATGGCAATCGTACTCACCGACGCCACCGCACTACCGATGCTGAATTTGACCACCCCCACCGCTGAACTATTGCCCCTCACTTTGAGCTGCATGGGCACACTCCCGGCAGTCGACCAAAACACCACGTCGCCACTCGGTACAAATGTGGTAAAACGGGCTTTCAACATGACGGTGAAGTTTTGTCCGCCCATCAGTTTGGCATACCCAGTCGGAAATGTCGCCGGTGCGGAGAATTTGAGCGTGTTACTGCCGCCACTGGTGTTGCATGATGCACAATTCACGGCGATGGCTTGCTCACTGGCAGATTGTGCATAATCAGCGCTTTTTTCGTTGACCGTCCCTCCATTGAAGGGCATGCAGGTGAGCAGATTGGCATCATCACAACTCATCGCAATCGTAGCAATCTGCGCGTTTGTTAATGGCGCAGCGTACACTTCAATATCACGGATGTTCCCGAGCAGATAATTGCGATTGGCATCTGCACCGATGACCATCGCCCCAATGCTTCCTGTATAACTGACTGGGTTAGTATCGTTTGCCACCAACACGCCATTGACATAGATCGCACGAATCCCGCCCGCCATCCGGAATGTCAGATGACTCCATTGATTGAGGGGGATGGCATTCGCGGCCACCAAATCGGCATTATTCCCTATCGCGAAGCGCGGACGTTCTGATGTCAAATCCATGCGGAACGGGGTTGCCGTGTTATTGTTGACCAACAATGCCCGTGTGACGGTTGATTGCCCTTGGGGGCGTACCCACATCGAAGCGGTAAAGTCGCGTTGACTAATGCTATCCCCGACGGCGCGCTCAATAACCACATTGGGCGTCCCCATCAGCCCATCAAAAAATTGTGTGCCGCCACTAAACCGTGGGCATGCGGAGAGCGCTACTGCACATGTCACCACACGGTTAAAGTTGGAGACATCGACAAAGGTGCCATTGGCATCAATGTCATCAAGCTTGAGACAGAGTTGATTATCCGCAAAGAGGCATTGGGCGCGAAATAACGTGGTGCCTGTGGTTGGTACCGTCATACCCGGCACCGAGAAGACCATACTATTTGCAGTCGCACTCGCTGGCCCCAAGGCAATCGGCACTTGTGATGTTGGCAAGCCACGATACGCCTGTGTCTGTGCGCTGAGTGTCGTTATGCCGCGCACTGTCCGCCCGAGCAGATTGTTGGTGAGCTTGACGTTGGCGACCACGCGATCGCCGGGACGGACAATCAGATCGTTGTTGCTGGTCAGCGTGCCTTGTGCCAATCGCTGCACTTCGGATGGTCGCAAGGCCACTTGGTACACAACCACATCATCTAACCCACCCATGAACGATGTGCCGCTCTCGTATGATATATATGGAAAAAAATTACTGCGTATGATTGCTTTGGATTTTTGCCAACCGCCAATACGTAATTCATTGGCACCCGTATCATTGTCGACGACTCGTCCTTTGATGGTGTAGCGTGTCGCTTCCGTACCATTTTTATAAATGATTAATGCCGTGCCATCATAGGTTAGACTCACATGCGTCCACGTATTTGTCGGGAGCAATACTCCAGTGGTGACTTCGTATGTACCGGTCGTAGTACTGAGACTAAACACAAGATTGCCATTGTTTTGACGCATCAGCTGGAACTGTCCGTATTGCCCCACAATCGCGTCGTAGTAGGTAACATTCGATTGTGATACGCGATTCGGCTTGATCCATGCCGCCACACTAAACTGATCACCGAACTGAAATAAATCGCTGACACCAGCCTTGAATTGTTGTGTGCCGTTCAGCACCACACTACGACTATTTGGGCGTTCGGTGCTTGTGGCTGGACATGTGTTCACACACACAAGTGGATTATTCGCCATACCGGTAGTAGCAAACCCATTGGCACGGTTTGCTTCGAAGTCAGCGCTGATGACTGGATTGAGCCCTTCGGTGACGGTGCCATCGCTACTCACCACATCGCCGTTGTTTTTGGCATAGGGGCTCCAGCCTAGGATGCGTTCGCGTAGGTCGATGATGCCATCACCATCGGCATCACTTCTGAGCGGATCAGAGCCAACCCATATGGTCTGTGGCACTCCGTTGACAATGGCATAGGTGACTTCCCACCCACCCACACGTTTACCTTTCACGCTCCGCACAATTTCTTCGCCGTCGGTTAGCCCATCACCATCACTATCGACGCGGAGCGGGTTGGTGCGAAACAACACGACTTCTTCGTAATCACTCAGCCCATCGCCATCGCTGTCCACTTTGATGGGATTGGTCCCGAGGGCGATTTCGCGATTGTCGTCGATACCATCGCCGTCGGTGTCGTACGCATTATCGGACGTTCCCCTGGTCAATTCGAGTGCGTTGGGGACACCATCATTGTCGGCATCAACAAATGTCGGGAATGATGGCGTGCCACTCACATCGGGCGACCAATTAAAAGTGAAGCCATTGCCCTTGGCCTTCATTGTGACAAATTGATCCATAGTCGTCGGGAAAATATCAAAAATCGTCGAATTATCTTCGTTGAGATTGGTATACTTGGTGTCTTGGTGTGTTTTCATGTAACACACCGGTATCGGGAATGGGAAAAAGGGCAAGGGAATCCAGATTGCAATACAATTCTGCTGGGCTACTTTCTGTGCTTCCGACATCCAGATAGCCGGCAGCGTCTGGTTGATGCCGCTCTGCGTAAAAGCCGTGTTGTATGACAGATAGACAGACTTTGTCCACTTAAAGAATTTGTAATCGTCACCGGTGTTTGTGTTCTTTTTCCAGTCGTTATACTGTTGCCCCAAACTGAGTCCATCGGTCAAATCGACTTGACTGGTTGCCAATTGATACGCAAACACGCTGTTGCGTTCGCTATTGCCGGTCCATTGCCAAAAATATGGCAAGGCCATCCATGTGGTGGGGAATGGCATTTTGGCGATGTAATCGTCTACTTGGAGGTTGGTAACCCAGCCATTACCAACGCGGAATCCATATGCCGGTGTGGAGAGTTTCGGTGCTAGATTGAACACATCCTGTTTGCGCGAATACGAATCGGCGGGATCGACGATGAGGTTGGCTGCAAACGGCGAAAAAATATTCGCAAGAATCCCCGAAATCCCACCACATAGCCATTGCCCCGCCGTGCTCCGCTGTTTTTCGGGCGGAATGTGTTTACAGATTAAATTTGCTAGCGCATCGAACACCGCAATGACTGCCGCAATCACCGCACCGATTCCTGTGGCTGCCAGCACAAACATCAACACCGCGGTTACTGTTTGACCGATGGCCTGTGATACGGCGTTGGCTTTCTGATAGGCAAAATCGGCATTTTTGATCGAGATAATCGCAGTAGCCCATGTCGTCGCAATACTAATTGCCAAGCCGACCACCCCAAGTTTTTTGCCGATACTATCCGTCATCGATTCAACTTTTGTGACTTCTTTGGAGATTTCTGCGGCGGTTTTGCCTGCTTTTACTAAGTCACTGACGGTGCTTTGATATGCTTTTACTGCACTCACTGCATCGGCAACTGCCCCTACGACGGTCATCGCGTCCATTGTGTTATCGACGATGCTTTGTACTTTGGGACTCATGAGATTGGGAAAAAATGTCTCGATGCCACCTACAACAAACGACGCCGCCGCTAGGGCACAATCTGATGCACCGAGGCGTTTGTCGCCTGCACTGGCTTCATCATCGCCCAAGGTATCAATCAAACCCCCAACCGAGCCAATAATACCAGCACTGCCTGCAATCGTAGAATTGATGTTGGTCGCTTTGGTGCCACCACCGCCGTCATCGGCAGGTGGGCTCGTGTTGAGCGCCTGCACAAAAGTATCCTGATAAAAATTTACAATATCGCCGACTTCACCGTTCCAAGTAGTCTTGGGTGTTGTCTGAAAACTACTCGGAGTCACGCCAATCAACTGGACGCCCATGTTGGTAATCTCGTAGGTCACCGTTTTGGGGCGGAAAAACGTCACCACGTTCGCAGTTGTGACTGCGCTATAGATTTGTTGCCAGCTATCGGAGCTAATAGTAGTGGGTTTGTCCGTATAATCGCCGTTGCTGTTGGCGCTGGGTGCCGCTTGTGGTTGGATGGCGAGCATTTCTTGCCCGATATCAAGGTTTTGGTATGGCGCCCACTTGCCATCAGAAACTTTAAATATTTGACCGTTTAACGTACGGGTGACCCGCATCCCCACACCATTCAACGAGAGTTGATTGACCCGTGCATCCAGCACTGCGGTGCGTTCACGTCCTTCACTGGCAATCACCACCGCCGGATTACAGCGTGGTGTCTGGTCATTGGTGCATTGATTCAATAGTGTGGCGACGTTTTTGTTCCCACACCCCTCTGTCGTGGTCGTGTTCCGACACACGAGCTGATTGAGAATGTTGGGGATTTCGGTACTATTAATCTTGATCGATTCAAGTGGTGTCGTATATTGGAATGTACTTGTGCGGGTGGCAGTTTGATCGATACCATATGTATTTAACGTCAGCTGGGCACTGTTTTTGCGGTTGTCGAACAGCGACGCAATCGACTTGGTGGAATCGGTAGAATTGATGTCAAAAAAAGGCGTTTTGATAAAGGCGTTATCCAACAAACGGCGCACTTTGATGATTTGCAAGCGGCGTTGGGCATTCGATACTGCCGGTTGTGCCACATCCTCGTAGATAACCGTACTCTTGAAGGGCTGTGTTTCGGCAACCTTCATCCCGGTCAGAGTGAACGATGTGTAGTAGGTCTGTACGGGTACGGTGCGTGTCACCCGCTCGCTGTCGCTACAATCGGGTTTGTCTGATGGGCAGACATCTTGCATGGCGTTGACAATCCACTGTAACCGTGCTTGATGGACTCCTTGCCACACAATCGGTGATGTTTCGTAGTACATCATGGCTTCGAAGGCTACAATACCGCCGCTGGCGTCATAATCAGGATTGACCGGCACCAACAAAGTCACTTCGTTGCTTTTTTTCACACCAGTAGCGTCACGTGACCAAATCGCATTAATGCCGTATGGCGCAAATTTACTGGTATCGAGCCAAGCAGGGGTGTTATCGCTACTGCTACTAACACATGTGTTATTTGCTACACACGGCTTAAGCGGGAGATTCCCATATGCGCCCGTACCGACAGGGACACGCAGTTCGAGCATCGCTGCAATTTTCATGTCACCGTTGCCGGCACTGCTGTCACTCGCCGGATTCGCCAGTGTTGATGCAAAGGTTGTGTCGTAAACGCGCTGGAGTTGGCCCTCTTTGTCGTTACTTGGCCAGTCGTAGACGGCTCCATTGCTATACAGCAACTTGGGATTACTGGGGCGGAACTGAAACGACACCAGCATCGGTACTGGCGGATTTGCCGTGCTACTGCCGGTAATGCTATACGTGAATGGTGTGGCCTCTGTGTAGGGTGTCAGACGCCCCGAATTGGGTACCATGTCGTACTTGTCGGGGATGCCATCGTTGTCGTTATCGAAATCCAAAAAATCAGGCACGCCGTCACCGTCGCTGTCGCCACACGGCGTGCTACCCGACACCGCATGCTCTGGGCATTCTGACAAATCGTTGATACCATCGCCGTTGGTATCCATCGCAAACGGTGATGTATAGTATTTTTGCCCGTTGATGATGGTCGGAAACTTGACTTCGACATAATCACTCAAGCCATCATTGTCTGTGTCTTTGTCGAGGGGATTGGTACCGATTTGCACTTCTTCGAAATCAGTCAGCCCGTCACCATCACTATCAGGGTTATTGGGATTTGTGCCCAACAACGCTTCTTGTGCATCGCTCAGCCCGTCCTTATCACTATCGCCAGATGAAACATCCCGCGTTGACCGCGACCGCCCCGATGTTACTACTGTCATCTGATTTGGGATGTGTGCACCAGTAGCTGGTAGAACGAAGCCGGTCGTTGCTACTTTTTGGTCGAGCGGCGACACGAGCGGGTTAAAGGGCACCGCAGGTGACGGTTGTGTGGTACTGGTTGCACTGGCCGACACCCGCCGTGGCACACTCGTGATGGGCTGGGTGACTAGTACCCCGATAACGATGAGTGTGAACGGCATCGTCATGCGTCGCCCCATGAACACAACAATGACCCCACCGAGCAGACACATGCCGAGCACACCTAGCAAAAACAGCATGTATTGTATGACATTGATGTCAACACCGACCAACGAACTCAGTGCATTGAGTGGCTGATGTAGTAGCCGCGTCAAGGCGATGCCGGTACGGGCATAACTGGTAAACGTCGTGTTGATGCTTGCGTTGACTTCACCCGAATGTGCGTTTTCGGGGATGGTCATGCGTATCGACAAGATGCGCGGTAACCCATCTTGGTCGATTTTAATCGTGCCGTCACCACGTGCCTTCATCAATTGATCGGATTGTGCGGCGCTATACCAGTCTTCATTACGGACAATGCCATGACTACGATCTGCAAACAGCATGCGCGCCAATTGATTAGCAAATTGGGCGCCGTCAAACACAAAACCGTACGATTGCGCGCTGGCATCTTTGACACTGAAATCACGCATCCCTGCGAGGTATGTGAGCGCACTAAGCTGACTGGCATCGGTGCGTGCGTCGAGCTCGACCCACGCACCACCATGTTGACGGACATATGAATGCCCTTGGGTTCGTTTGATTTCGAAACTGTTGGTGACGTTGGTGAGATTGCTGATTTTGATGTCTAGTGTTTGGTGACTCTCGTCTACACTCCCAGACACCACAAATTGCTCGTAACGGCTCTGTTTGCCGTAGTTGCTCAAACGTGGCTGGTAATTCGTTGTTTGCGAGACCTCGGTGCGGAATTCATATGCACCGCTGAGTTTGGCAAGTTGCCACGCATCGTTGACTTTGGTTTGTGCAGTCTGGTGTTGCACCATGTTGATTAGCAACAATCCACATGCCACCACGATAACGATGCCGAAAAGGATGAGCGACACTACTGTTGCTGCAGGTTTACGTATCATAATCTCCACTCCTTGTACGACATCAGTAGCAACTAACAGTCATACATGCACATCACATGCGTCTCATTGCGTCATGGAACCGTTGCATGTGGCGTTTGATTGCTGTTACATTGTAATATAATCAACATTACTACAGATTGTAACATTTCAACTAAGCTAGTGTTGATTATAGCATCTCAGCTGATTCTTCATCATGACAAATAGTCATGATTTTGCGTCTTTACTAGAACTTGTAACTACGATATAAATATTAATATATATCTATAGTATACATATTTTATAACAAAAGTAGTATTACTTATGAGTTACACATCGCCAATCAAAATTATGCTCGTCGACGACGATTCATTGATACTCTTCACGTTGCGGCAGATTATGCGGCAATACACCAATATGGAAGTTGTATGTACGGCAAACGATAGCCGCGAAGCGCTGACAAAGCTCCAGGTATATACCCCGGACGTCATCTTGCTTGATATCCAGATGCCCCACGTAAACGGCATTACCTGCCTGCGCGAAATCCGCGCACTTTATCCCGAGATTGTGGTTATTTTGTTGACCACATTCGACGACGAGCGCTACATCATCGAAGGGCTTGCAAGTGGGGCCCGCAGTTATCTCCTCAAAACCGCCACATTTGATAATCTCGCGCACTACATCCACGATGCCTTGCATGGCAAATTCAGTTTGCCGGCACACATTGCCACCAAGTTAGCGGCATTTTTACAAAAAAAAGAGACTGTGAGCCGTACATTGAGTCCGCAATTTTTTAAAACGTATATGCTGACACGTCCCGAACAACAGATTGTGCTACTCCTCAGCAAGCGCCTTTCGAATCGAGAAATTGCCCAAGAGCTTGCGCTCCACATCGGTACCGTACGTAATCACTGCGTTGCTATATTTGACAAACTCAACGTACGCAATCGCCAAGAAGCCATCACCTTGATTGAATCACAGCTTGTTTAGTTGATAATTGGGATGGTAAATTCAAAGGTACTGCCATAATCTGGTCTACTCGTCACTTGGATTTGTCCACCGTGCAATTCCACGATTTCTTTGCTAATTGCTAGGCCGAGACCACTCCCTGCGACTGTCTCTTCGCTCCGTGTATAGAATCGCGTAAAAATCATGGCAACATCTTCGGGCGCAATCCCGACACCATGGTCTTGAATGGCTACACACCACCACCGTGAATCATTGTGTGATAATCGGATTGTGCAGGTCATGGTGATGGGGAGCAGTGGATCTGGGCTATATTTGACCGCGTTATCGAGCAGGTTTTGTACTACGCGATACAGCTGACGCCGATCCACGCGCACCGTATATGCAGTATCAGCGAGACGGTTCGTCACCAGCGTACGTCCTTGTTCGTGGAGCATCTGGGAGAAGTATTCGCCGATTTCGTGGCAAATATCCGCGACAGCCACCGTCTCCCAGTCGAACTCGAGTTGCCCAGATTCGAGGCGTGCAAGGCGGAATAAATCGTCGATTAAACGTTTGACATGATTCACTTTACTCAGCAACAAGCGGCTGAGGTCTTTTTTGTCTTGGCTACTTAACGTATCGGCATGCAAAATGTGCAAAGCCGCCTGCACGCCGGTCATCGGTGACCCCATGTCGTGGGCGATGTTTGCCATCATCTGCGAGCGTTGCTCGACAAGCTCCATAAGTTTGGCATTACTGTCGTGCAGTGCGGCGGTACGTGTCGCTATCTTGGCTTCGAGCGTGTAGTTGATTTCTTGGAGTTCTTTGGCCAGCTGACTGTTTTGTTGTTGAAACAACATATAACGATACGAAATAATCGTGGCATGTACCAACATGAGCACCAACATCCCCACCGGCACCATCTGAATTGAATCGATTTTTTGGGTAAACAAATACGTATCATGGATTATCACAAAGGCGCAAAACAAAATCCCAAACATGGTCAGATGGGCGCCTTCGCGTTGGCGTGACAATGACACATAGCTGAGCACAAACAGATAATAGCCGAGTATTACCACCATTGTGGCGGTTTGCAGGTTGAGCGAAAGGGTAAATGTACTCGGTGGTACACCGACCACATACAGCAACGCCATCGCGGTGATGATGGTAAATAGGCGATGCACCGATTCGTTGACGTCGCTACGGTACAATGTCCGGATGAGTTGGATGTAGGTAAACAATGCCACAAACTTCATGGCGTATTGGAGCTTCATCACTATGACCCAGCTCAAATCGGGCATGATTGCATGTAACAAAAATTTATTGATACACAAAGAGCGTAATGCGATAGACAAACATAACCCAGCCATGTAGATGAGCTCGATGTCGCGTCTACTAGTGAAATAGGTCATGAGATGATAAAAACCTATCACAAAAAACACCCCCATCAGCAACACATCTGGTAGCACGTAGCGGCGCACGACTGACACGGTAGCAGCATTCGGTTGTTCAATCATGACCATGCCAAAAATTCCACTCTCGCGAAAGGCATAGTTGGAGACTTGCACGACAATATCGAGCTGCGGTGCAGGGGTAATCGTGATTAGGTTGACGCTTATTTGTGGTGTTTCGATGGTGCGTGCCACGCTATCTGTCGGCGCACCGATGTGGCCTAACCCGCCCACCAATCGACCATTCACCCATACCTGGTAGGCGGAGCCGACGCCTTCGAGCATCAGCACACTATGCGAATTGACAACCGTAGCGGGCAACGTGATACGGGTGCGATAGGTGGCCACGCCAAATGTGGGTAATGGACGGCCATCGTTGATGGTAGCGCCTAACACCTGCCCACTCCAGCTTGACGGTACCATAATGGTCGCCGGTGGCGCAAGCGAGGTGCTGGGCTGGGCAAAATCTGCGGGGGTCAATAATTGCCCCCAGTAAAATTGCCATGTGCCAGCCAGAGATAGCGACGACGCAGTCGTATTGTCCACCGTCATGATGCGCTGTGCCGCCCACGAGATGATAGATACAAGGACAATGCTTACAAGCAAACTGAAGCATAATATCAACCAAGCGCGTGAGCGTGGCAGCACGATGGATCCCCCCTTAAAATCTTCCCCATGCAGCAATCACCACAGTACGTGTGTCTGCATGCATGCACCGGTATCGTGTGGGGCATTATATCGTCATGGCAACACCAATTAAGCTACTCTGACCGCTTCACAAAGGGGAATTGTAGGAGCGCGTTAACTATTTTGGCACCACCACGGGCACTCGGTTCTATGATATGCACAAAATCGTCAGGCTCCGTGCATACATTGGTCAGATCGAGGAGCTGAGCATTGAATTGCAGGGCTGCATCTGCCACCAGCTGATTGTGATGGCGGACGACATCGTGCACGAGTGTCATGTCGCTAATAGGTGCAAAGATTAGTGCCAAATCGGGTGGGATATACACAGTACAGAGCACTACATGCTGACAAGATGCCACTAGTCGCGCAACAATACGTTGATACTCGATGTGCAGGCGTCGCACGGCGTCTATGATTGTGTTCATATCGGGCGCAGGAACCATTACATAGCGATCTGCGATGTTAAGCAAATCGTTCCCCCCCACAGACAGTACTGCCACGTCACCATGGAGCGGTTGTTGACGCGCGATTTGCACCATGGTATCGCGCACCACCGCACCATCGCGTGCGCACAGCACCACGTTTGCACCAATCAGGTGGTGCAGTTGGTCGACGACTGCATCACCTAGCGCCACATAGGGGGCATTATCGAGGATGGAATCGCCATAAAGGTACAGCATATCATCACCTCTTGATGCGAAAAAATGCTATTCAAATACGCATACTATAGCATAGCTGCACGGCTGATTTTGTGGTTGCCCTGCCCGTAGAGCGAGCGCTACTATGGTTAATGCGGAATTTTGTGGTGTGTAACGAAACTATGCACGGACACTACCGGAGTATAATGCATGCAAAGATGATTTCGTCAAGGAGGCCGCATGTCGCACCATCCTCGCCCCCCCATCATCCCCCTCGATATGCAATGGGTCAACGCCACCATCATCAATCGCAGTGCGGTCGAGCGCCGTTGTGCCAGCCATACCGCCCGCCGCAGTGTCAAACAACAGGCCCAACTGGCGTGGTTGCTCCGCGCCATCACCTGCATCGACTTGACCACACTCGCCGGCGACGATACCGACGCCACTGTCTACCGTCTCTGCGCCAAAGCGCGCCAACCGGTGCGGGCTGATTTGTTGGCCGCCATGGGCATGGCCAGCGCGGGGATTACCGTGGGCGCGGTCTGTGTCTACCACGAAATGATTCCGGCGGCGGTGCAGGCCTTGCGCGGCACCACCATCCCGGTGGCGGCGGTGTCGACGGGCTTCCCCGCTGGCTTGACCCCCTTCGAGACGCGCTTGCGCGAAATCGCATTGTCGGTGGCGGCCGGCGCCCAAGAAATCGACATCGTCATCTCGCGCCGCCACGTCCTCAACGCCAATTGGCAAGCGCTCTATGACGAGGTGTGTGCCTACCGTGCCATGTGTGGTGATGCGCATTTAAAAACAATTTTGGCCACGGGTGAATTGGGGACTTTTACGGATGTGGCGCGGGCCTCGCTGGTCTGCATGATGGCCGGTGCTGATTTCATCAAAACCTCTACCGGCAAAGAGCCGGTCAACGCCACCTTGCCCGTCAGCCTAGTGATGATGCGCGCGATTCGCGATTATCAACAGCAGACGGGGCATATCGTCGGCTTCAAGCCGGCTGGGGGCATCCGCTCCGCCAAACAAGCCCTCGATTGGCTGTTGTTGATTGACGAAGAGCTGGGCAAGGAGTGGCTGGACGCCAGTCGCTTCCGCTTTGGGGCGAGTGCCTTGCTGGGCGACATCGAACGCCAAATCGAACACGGCATTACTGGCATTTATTCGGCGGCTAATCGCCACGCCATGGCCTAAATTACCTGATAAATAACGAAT